>Ga0222423_1000256_pt1 | contig 45331 bp, 48 predicted proteins | sample 3A0metagenome_FD_182472 | JGI IMG/M metagenome (GOLD analysis project Ga0222423, IMG submission 182472) | Enriched microbial communities from leaf-cutter ant dump, University of Wisconsin, Madison, United States - 3A0 (version 2) | ecosystem: Environmental > Terrestrial > Nest > Insects nest >...
GAAGCACGGCGACCTGCGCGTGCACGGCTTCCGCGACCTGCGCACGGGAGCGGCCCACGCCGCCCTCGTCTCGGAGGTCGCGTGGCAGGGCGCCCCGCTGGTGCGCGTGCACTCCGAGTGCCTCACGGGCGACGCGTTCGGCTCGTTGCGCTGCGACTGCGGGCCCCAGCTCGACGCGGCCCTCGCGCGCGTCGCCCGGGAGGGCGGCGTGGTGGTCTACCTGCGCGGGCACGAGGGCCGGGGGATCGGTCTGCTCGGCAAGATCGACGCGTACGCGCTCCAGGACGACGGGCGCGACACGATCGACGCGAACCTCGAGCTCGGCTGGCCCGTCGACCGCCGCGAGTACGGCGCGGCCGCGGCGATCCTGCGCGAGCTCGGCATCGAGCGCGTGCGGCTCATGACGAACAACCCCGCGAAGGTCGCGGGCCTCCAGGCCGACGGCGTGGCCGTCATCGAGACCACCCCGCTCGAGGTGGGTCGCGGCCCCCAGAACGAGCACTACCTGCGCACGAAGGCCGAGCGCATGGGGCACTGGCTGTCCGGCTTCACCGCGACGGACGACGACGGCGCCCCCACCACCCACCCCACCCAGGAGGAGACCCCATGAGCGGAGCAGGAAGCCCCACCCTCGAGCTGGACGGCCGCGGGCTGCGCGTCGTCGTCGTGGCCGCGAGCTGGCACGCCCAGGTCATGGACGGGCTCGTCTCCGGCGCGCTGCGCGGCCTCGAGGCGGTGGGAGTGGAGGACTTCGAGGTGCTGCGCGTACCCGGTTCCTTCGAGCTGCCCGTCGTGGCGCAGGCCGCGGCGCGCGCGGGTGCGGATGCCGTCGTGGCCCTCGGCGTCGTCATCCGGGGCGGCACCCCGCACTTCGACTACGTGTGCTCCGCGGCCACCGACGGGCTGAACCACGTGGCCCTGAGCACGGGCGTCCCCGTGGGCTTCGGGCTCCTGACGTGCGACGACGACGCACAGGCCCTCGACCGCGCCGGGCTGCCCGGGTCCTCCGAGGACAAGGGGCGCGAGGCCGTCGAGGCCGCCGTCGCGACCGCCCTCGTGCTGCGCGAGCTCGCCGCCGCGGACACCGCGGACGGCCGGTGACGGCGAGGGCCTAGGCTTGCCTCCCGTGAAGACCTTCGAGTCCCTGTTCGCCGAGCTCACCGAGAAGGCCCGGTCGCGTCCCGCCGGGTCCGGCACCGTCAAGGCGCTCGACGCCGGCGTGCACACGATCGGCAAGAAGGTGCTCGAGGAGGCCGCCGAGGCCTGGATGGCGGCGGAGTTCCAGAGCGACGAGGAGACGGCCGAGGAGATCGCCCAGCTCCTGTACCACGCACAGGTGCTCATGATCGCCCGAGGCCTGACCCTCAACGACGTCTACCGCTACCTGTGAGCCCCACGATGCTTCGAGTTGCCGTCCCCAACAAGGGGTCCCTGTCCGAGCCCGCCGCCGAGATGCTGCGGCAGGCCGGCTACCGCCAGCGCCGCGACTCGCGCGAGCTCGTGCTGCCCGACCCGGAGAACGGCGTCGAGTTCTTCTTCCTGCGCCCGCGCGACATCGCCGTGTACGTCGGTGCGGGCACCGTGGACGTGGGCATCACGGGCCGCGACCTGCTGCTCGACTCGGGCTCGCCCGCCGTCGAGCACCTCGCGCTCGGCTTCGGCCGCTCGACGTTCCACTTCGCCGGTCCCGCCGGGGAGATGACGGCCCACGAGGACGTCTCGGGCAAGCGCATCGCGACGAGCTACGAGATCCTCGTCGAGAACTACCTCGCCGAGCGCGGGATCGTCCACGCGGGCATCGTCCGGCTCGACGGGGCCGTCGAGACCGCCATCCGGCTCGGTGTCGCGGACGTCGTGGCGGACGTGGTCGAGACGGGCACCACGCTGCGCGCCGCGGGTCTCGAGGTGTTCGGCGAGCCCGTCCTGCGGTCGGAGGCGGTGCTGATCCGCCGCGCCGGGACGGACCGGCCCGAGGAGCTCGAGGTGCTCGCTCGTCGGCTCCAGGGCGTCCTCACGGCCCGTCAGTACGTCCTCATGGACTACGACGTGCCCCTCGACCTCGTCGACAAGGCGGTCGCGGTCACCCCCGGGCTCGAGTCGCCCACGGTCTCGCCGCTGCACGACAAGGACTGGGCGGCCGTGCGCGTCATGGTGCGGCGCGAGGAGACCAACAAGGTCATGGACGCCCTCTACGAGGTCGGTGCGCGGGCGATCCTCGTGACCTCGATCCACGCCTCGCGCTTGTGACAAGGCTGCCGTGAGCGAGCTCTACGCCCCGTTCCGCCCCCGGCTCGCCCGGGTCGTGACGCTCGTGGTGGGCGCACTGCTCGGGGTCGGCACCGTGGCGCTCGTCGCGCTGCTGCCGCAGTTCTACACCCGTTCGGTGGTGCTCGACCTCGTGGGCATCTCGCTCGTGGGCCTGCTCGGGGTGTGGTTCTGCTGGCGCCAGGCGTCCGTCGTCGCCGTCCCGGACGCACGCGGCCTGACCGTGCGCAACCTCGTGGTGACCCGACGGCTCGAGTGGGCCGAGATCGTGCTCGTGCGCTTCGGGCAGGGTCGCGCGTGGGCGCAGCTCGACCTGTCCGACGGCGACACCCTCGCCGTCATGGGCATCCAGCGCTCCGACGGCGAGCGGGCGACCCACGAGGCCGGGCGGCTCGCCGCCCTCGTGCAGGCGCACGGCGCGCCGGACTCGCCCGGGGACTGAATCCGTTTCGCACGGACGCCGGGGTCCACCTAGGGTGGAGCCGGTCCCGTCCCTCGCGAGAAGGAAGCCCATGCCCGCACTCGAGATCGATCGGCTCTCCAAGTCCTACGGCGCGGTGCACGCACTGCGCGACCTCAGCTTCGACGTCCACGCGGGCGAGATCTTCGGCTTCGTCGGCTCGAACGGCGCAGGCAAGACGACGGCGATGCGCATCATGCTCGGCGTGCTCGCGGCCGACGCGGGGGAGGTCCGGTGGGACGGTTCGCCCCTCGACCTCGAGTCGCGCCGCACGGTCGGCTACATGCCCGAGGAACGCGGGCTGTACCCGAAGATGAAGGTCGCCGACCAGCTCACGTTCTTCGCCGAGCTGCACGGCATGTCGAAGGCCGACGCGTCGGCCGCCGTCGAGCGGTGGACGGACCGGCTCGGGGTGGGCGGTCGGCGCGGTGACGCCGTCGAGAAGCTCTCGCTCGGCAACCAGCAGCGCGTCCAGCTCGCCGCGGCCCTGGTCCACGACCCCCTCCTGCTGGTGCTCGACGAGCCGTTCTCCGGCCTCGACCCCGTGGCGGTGGACGTCATGAGCGACGTGCTGCGCGAGCGCGCGGCCGCGGGCGTCCCCGTGATCTTCTCGTCCCACCAGCTCGACCTCGTCGAGCGGCTGTGCGACCGCGTGGGGATCGTCCGCGCGGGCTCCATGGTCGCGACGGGGACCATCGACGAGCTGCGCGCCACGGGCGAGGCGCCCTGGCTGCTCGCGTGGTCCGAGCGCACCGACGCCGACGCCGTCCGCGCGGCGCTCGCCGCGGTCGACGGCGTGACGACGACGGCGGTGCCCGGCCGACCGGACGCCGTGCACGTGCTCGTCTCGAGGGCCGGTGCCGAGCAGGCGGCCCTGCGCGCGGCCCTCGCGGTGGGCGACGTCACCCAGTTCGCCCCCGACCTGCCCTCGCTCGCCGACCTGTTCCGGGACGTGGTCAGCGAGGAAGCCGTGGCACCGGCCGAGGGGAGCGCGGCATGAGCCCCCGCGGCCCCGTGATGCTCGTCGCGCGCCGCGAGTTCGGCACGCGCATGGTCACCAGGTCGAACATCATCTCCATGGCCGTCATGGTCGTGGTGATCCTTGCGGCCGGCGTCGTCGGCAAGCTCTTGCTCGCCGACGACGCCCCGCCCCAGGCGATGCGGCTCGCCGTGGCCCCCGCCACGAGCGAGATCTCCGCCCACCTCGCGGTGCCCGGCACCCCCGACGGCGGCGGGATCGCCGTCGAGGAGCTCGACGAGGCGGCCGCGCGCGCCGCGCTGCAGGACGACGACGCGGACCCGCGCCTCAAGGCGTGGATCACCGGTGACGCGGTCGCCCCGACCGTGGTGTTCGAGCAGGACCCCGACCCCGCCGTCGTCGCGCTCGTCGAGCAGGCCGCCCGGGACGTCGCTACCTCCCGCGCCGTGACGGAGCTGGGCGGGGATCCCGCCGTCGTGCACGCCGCGGTCGCCGCGGTGACGGTGAGCGTCGACCAGGTGGTCGAGCCCGAGGGCGAGCTCGACGGCGGTCAGTGGGCGGTCGCGGTGACGATCATCTCGCTGCTGCTGTTCGCGCTCATCGGCTCGGGCTCGATGATCGCGATGGGCGTGGTCGAGGAGAAGACCTCGCGCGTGGTCGAGCTCTTGCTGTCCACGATCCGGCCCGGTCAGCTCCTCGCGGGCAAGATCCTCGGCATCGGTGCCTACGGGCTGTTCCAGATGGCGGTGCTCGGTGGCGCGCTCGTGGGCGTGGTCAGCGCGCTCGGGCTGTTCCCGGACCTCGACGTGGACCTCGGCGCCGCATTCGTCCTCATGATCGTGTGGTTCCTGCTCGGGTTCGGGGTGTTCGCGCTGCTCTTCGGCGGGTTCGCGGCGCTCGTGTCACGCCAGGAGGACATCGGCTCGGTCACCACGCCGCTGATGTTCGCCCTCTTCGTGCCCTACTACGCGACGTTGTTCCTCGTGCCCTTCCAGCCGGACTCGACGCTCGTCACGGTGCTCTCGCAGATCCCGCTGTTCTCGCCGTTCCTCATGCCCACGCGGGCGGCCGCGGGAGTGCTCGACCCGTGGGAGATGCCGCTCGCGCTCGCCCTGACGGCCGCGACCATCCCCCTGCTCGTGTGGGTCTCCGCGCGCGTCTACCGGCGCGCGGTGCTGCACACCGGCGGGCGGATGAAGCTCACGGAGGCCCTGCGCGTGACGAACGGCTGACCTCGGTTCAGCCCGCGTGGAGCGCACCGGCGTGCACGCCGGCCGCGGCCGACGCGAGGAACGCCGCCGGGTCCTCGGCGAGCGAGCGACCCATCGAGGACAGCCGCACGGGCGTGCTCGACAGGGCCGTCATGAGCTCGGACCCGGTCTCGACCTCGACGAGACGGTGGCGGCCGACGGGCTCGGCGAGGGAGGCGGCCTGCTGGCGCACCCGCGCGCCGAGCGCCGTGAGGGAGCCCGCCTCGAGCGGGGGGACGCCGTCGTCGTCGGGCACCCCGAGGACGGGTCCGACGCCGAAGTCGGGCACCACGACGTCCGCCGGCACGAGCGCGACGCGGCCGTAGGCCGTGAGCGAGTGGTGCGAGACCCCGAGGTGCCGCTCGCGCGAGTCCGCTCCCGAGACGCGCAGGGCCGCGACGGGGCGACCCCCGAGCGTGCCCGCAGCGTTGACGGCCTCGCCCGCCGCGACGCCCGAGAAGCCCCAGCGCGTCCCCGTGCCGAGGTTGCCGGGTCCTTGCGCCACGACCGTGACGTCCGCGGCCGCGACGAGCCGTGCCGCGAGCAGGCCCGTGTGGACCGTGACGGCCTCGAGGTCGCCGCCGTACGCCTGGCCCACCGTGACGCACGCCTCGAGCCATCCCGCGGCCCGCAGCCCCGCCACCGTGCGGGAGAACGCCGCGGGCAGGGCGCCGCCGTCGAGCATGAGGTAGGCGACACGGGGGAGGGGGCGGCCCGCGCGCAGGGCGGCGTGACGGATGCCCGCCACGATCGCGGGCACCGCCGAGTGGAGGTCGGCGACGACGACGGGCATGCCGGTGAGGTCGTCCGCGTCGCGCAGCGTCTCGTGGTGGGCGGACTCCTGGTCGTCGACGCCCAGCACGAGCTGCTGGAGCGGCGTGTAGCGCGCCTTGACGAGGTGGCCCGGTGCCGACGGCGCGTCACCGGGCAGCTCGTCCGGTGCGGCCACCACGAACGCGTAGCCGCCCGTGCCGAGCCCGCGGTCGAGCTGCGCCGTCGTCATCAGGACGCGCTGCCCTGGCCTCGGCTCGCCCGAGACCGCCGGGTAGGCGAGCGCCCGCAGCACCTCGCCGTCGGCCCCCCTGACGCTCACCTCGACCGCCCCGTCCCACGCCGCACCGAGCGACGCCACGACACCTTCGCGCCACGTGATCATCCCTCCACGCTATCGGCCGCTACGGTGGGACCGTGGCCGACGACATCGCACCAGCCGAACGGTTGCTCAACCTCGTCATCGCGCTGCTCAACACGAGCTCGCGCATGACCAAGGACCAGGTTCGCTCGAGCGTCGCGGGGTACGAGACGGAGTCCACGGAGGCCTTCGAGCGCAAGTTCGAGCGCGACAAGGATGCCCTGCGGGACCTCGGCATCCCCATCGTCACGGTGCAGGCCGACGGGCGCTCGGACGAGATCGGTTATCGGATCGACCCCGATGCCTACACGCTCGGGGACCTCGAGCTGAGCCCGGCGGAGCTCGCCGTGCTGTCGCTCGCGAGCGGGTTCTGGCGGGACGCCGCCCTTGCGAAGGACGCGGACCGGGCGCTGACGAAGCTGCGGGCCGTCGCGGAGGGTTCCATGGCGGACGATCTCGCCGTCGGGCTCGTGCCGCGCGTCCAGCCCGCGGGGCAGGGCGTCCCCGTGCTGCTCGACGCGATCCTCGAGCGCCGCGCCGTGCGCTTCACGTACCGCGCCGCCTACACCGGCGAGGTCACCGAGCGGGAGATCGAGCCCTGGCGCGTGCGCACCCGGGGAGCGGGCTGGTACCTGTACGGCTTCGACCGCGGTCGCGGCGAGCCACGGTCGTTCCGGCTCAACCGGGTGCTGTCCCCGGTCAAGGCCGTGGGCCCGACCGCGGCCTACGAGATCGACGCGGACGCCCTCGCCCGCATGGACGGGAGCGACCACGAGCCAGGCCCCGAGCGCGAGGCCGTGCTCGCCGTGCTGCCCGAGCGGGCGGTCGCGCTGCGCCTGCGCGCCGCGGAGCCGCCGTCCGAGGGGCAGCTCGCGGACCGCGACGTGCTGCGCGTGCCGTTCCGCTCGACGATGGAGCTCGCCTACGAGATCGCCGGCTACGGTCCCGCGGTGCTCGTGCTCGACCCGCCAGAGCTGCGCGAGGTGGTGCTGTCCCGGCTGCGTGCGGCCGCGGCCCTCGGGGAAGGAGCCAACCGTGGCTGAGCACTCGACCGACCGGCTCGTGCGGATGCTCGGCATGGTCGCCTACCTCGACCGCAACGAGCGCGTGCCCGTGCCCGAGCTCGCGCGGCACTTCGGGGTGAGCGAGGAGCAGGTCCTCAAGGACGTCGAGCTGCTGTGGGTCTCCGGCACGCCCGGGTACGCGCCCGACGACCTCATCGACTTCGACTTCGACCAGTTCGAGCGGGGCATCATCTCGATCACGGCGGACCGAGGCATGCGCCGGCCGTTGCGGCTCGGCGCGCGCGAGGCGATCGTGCTGCTCTCCGCGCTCGAGGCGGTGCGCGAGGTGCTCGGCTCGGGGATCTCGCCCGCGGCCACCGCCGTGCTCGACAGCGCGATGACCAAGCTGCGGGCCGCGACCGGTCACGCTGCGGGCGCGCTCGACGTGCACCTGTCCGTGGCTGGCGACGCGACGGTCCGCGCCGCCGTCGGTACGGCGCTCGCGCACGGGCGCCGCCTGCGGATGCGTTACGTCAACGCGGACGACGTCACGAGCGAGCGCGACGTGGACCCCGTGCGCGTGTTCACGGACCAGGGGGTGACGTACCTGCAGGGCTGGTGCCATCGCGCGCACGACGAGCGCACGTTCCGGCTCGACCGGGTGCTCGCCGCGACGGTGCTCGACGTCCCCGTGGAGGAGCGCCCCGCGCCCGCCGCGGAGCCCGAGCCCTTCCGGCCCGCCCCGGACGATGCTCTCGTGACGCTCGAGCTCGCCCCGGGGGCACGCTGGTTGGCCGAGCAGGTGCCGGTCGAGTCGGTCGAGGACCTCGAGGACGGCACGGTGCGCGTGTCCTTGCGGGTCGGGGACCCCGCGTGGCTGCGCGCGCTCCTTCTCCGCGAGGCCTCCAACATCCGCAGCGTCACCCCGCCCTCAGCAGCCCTCCCCGCCACCACCGCCGCCCAAGCCGCCCTAGCGGCCTACACCCCCCTCCGCTGAGCCCGGCACTTTGGCATCGAGACCGGCAGTTCAGACTGCCGGTCTCGATGCCAAAGTGCCGGGCTCAGCGAATAGGGTGGGGGGGTGGGTTGGGTTTGGGGCGGGGTTTGGGTGGTGCTCGGGGTGGGGACGCTCGTCGGGGCGTTCTTCCTCGGGCGCGACGTGCTGCGCCGGGGCGGGCGTTTGATGACGGCGCTCGAGGAGGCCAGCGCGGTCGTGGCGACGCTCGAGTCGAAGGTGGCCGAGCTGGACTCGTTGCGCACAGAGCCAGAGCCGTACGCCCCGGACGCCGCGACGGCACGCCGGCGCCGCGAGGAGCTGCGCGAGCTGGGCGAGGAACGTGCCCGACGGCGCCACGAGAAAAGGCTCGAGACGATCGAGTCCTGGCGCCGGCTCACACGGTGAGTCGTCCCGGTAGCCACGGGCGCGCCGGTATGGTGGAACCTCACCGTCGAGGAGGGTCATGAACCTGGGAAACCTGAGGGGCATGGAGTGGCTCATCCTCCTGCTCATCGTGCTGCTGCTGTTCGGTGCCCGGAAGCTTCCCGACCTTGCGCGCAGCGTGGGCAGGTCGATGAAGATCTTCCGGTCCGAGGTCAAGGACCTCAAGGACGACGGCGCCCCGGCGGCGACCTCGAGCAGCACCGACACCACCACGACCGCCGCCGAGCCGTCCACGCCGGACACCGCGACCGACGGTGAGTCCCCGAAACCCTGAGACGGCTCGCGCCCCCCGCAGACGCTCCCGCGACCCCGAGGGGCGGATGCCGTTGCGCGAGCACCTGCGCGAGGCCCGTCGCAGGATCATGTGGGTCCTGGCCGGTCTCGGCGTCGGGACCGTGGTGGGGTGGATCCTGTACCCGCGGATCTTCGCGGCCCTCCAGGACCCGGTCACGCGGGTCTCGGACGCTGGCCAGCTCGAGATCGCGCTCAACTTCGACGGCGTGGCGACGGCGCTCGACATGCAGATCAAGATCTCGCTCTTCGCGGCCGTGATCCTCACGAGCCCGTGGTGGATGTTCCAGCTATGGGCCTTCATCACGCCGGGGCTCACGCGCCGGGAGCGCTGGTACACGGTGGGCTTCCTCGCGGCGGGCGTGCCGCTGTTCCTCGCGGGCGCCGGCCTCGCGTGGTGGATCATGCCGCAGGCGGTGGGGATACTCACAGGGTTCACGCCCGAGAACGCGATCAACCTCATCACGGCCCAGCTCTACCTGACGTTCATCATGCGCATGGTGCTCGCGTTCGGCGTCGCGTTCCTGCTGCCCGTCGTCATGGTGGGGCTCAACCTCACCGGGATGGTCAGCGCCCGTGCGTGGTTCGCGGGATGGCGGTGGGCGGTGCTGCTCGCGTTCGTGTTCGCGGCCGTCGCGACGCCGACGGCGGACGCGATCTCGCTGTTCGCCCTCGCGATCCCCATCTGCGGGCTGTACTTCGCGGCCGTGGGGGTGTGCGCGCTGCACGACCGGCGCGTGACGCGACGTGAGCGCAGGGACGAGACCCTGTCCGCGGGCGGGCAGGCGGCCGCGTGAGCACGTTCGGCGTGGTGGTGAACCCCACCTCCGGGCGCGGTCGCGGGCGCACCGTGGGCGAGCGCACCCTCGCCGCGCTGCGCGAACGCGGCCACGACGTGGTGGACCTGTCCCGCGAGACGGCCGAGGAGGCACGTGCGGCCGCGCGTCAGGCGGTGGCCCAGGGCCTCGACGCGCTCGTGGTGGTGGGCGGCGACGGGATCGTCAACCTCGGGGTGAACGTCGTGGCGGAGACGGACGTCCCCCTCGGCATCGTCGCGGCGGGCACGGGCAACGACGTCGCGCGCTCGCTCGGCCTGCCGCGCCACGACGTCCCGCGCGCCGTGGACGCGATGCTCGCGGCCCTCGAGCGCGGGCCGCGGCGGGTGGACCTCGTGAGCGTGGGGCCGCCGGCCTACGCGGCGCGCAAGTGGTTCGTGGGGGTGCTCTCGTGCGGCTTCGACGCGGCGGTGAACGCGCGCGCGAACCGGTTGTCGTGGCCCCGGGGCGCGCTCAAGTACTGGGTGGCGATCCTGCTCGAGCTGGGTGCCTACCGCCCGTACGGCTACAAGGTCACCACGGACGACGCGACGTGGGAGTCGCGCGGCACGCTCGTGGCCGTGGGCAACTCCTCGCAGTTCGGGGGAGGCATCAAGATCACCCCGGACGCGCGGCTCGACAACGGGGTGCTGCACGTCGTGACCGCCTCGGGTCTCACCCGCCGGGGGATCCTCCAGGTGCTCCCCCTCGTCAAGACGGGCCGGCACCTGGGTCACCCCGCGTGCCAGGTGTTCGCGACCACGTCGGTGCTCATCGAACCCGTGACCCGCCTCGGTCAGGCCCCGCCCGAGGCGTTCGCTGACGGCGAACACGTGGGGCCGCTCCCGTTGCGGGCGCAGGTCCACCCGGGGATCCTGAGGGTCCTGGCCTAGGAGGACGATGGCCGACGACGACGGCCCGCAGCTGCGCGAGTTCCGCGCCCTGTTCGGGTTCCCCCTCGACGACTTCCAGGTCGAGGCGTGCCGCGAGCTCGAGCTCGGTCGAGGCGTCCTCGTGGCCGCTCCCACGGGCGCCGGCAAGACGGTGGTGGGCGAGTTCGCCGTCCACCTCGCGATCACCGGCGGGCGCAAGGCGTTCTACACCACGCCCATCAAGGCCCTGAGCAACCAGAAGTACGCCGACCTCGTACGCCGCTACGGCGAGGAACGCGTGGGCCTGCTCACCGGCGACTCGTCGGTGAACTCCGAGGCGCCGGTGGTGGTGATGACCACCGAGGTGCTGCGCAACATGCTCTACGCGGGATCCTCGACCCTCACGGGGCTCGGCTACGTGGTGATGGACGAGGTGCACTACCTCGCCGACCGCTTCCGTGGGCCCGTGTGGGAAGAGGTGATCCTGCACCTCGCGATGGATGTCCAGCTCGTGTCGCTCTCGGCGACCGTCTCGAACGCCGAGGAGTTCGGCGACTGGCTCGAGATGGTGCGCGGGGACACGGCAGTGATCGTCTCGGAGCACCGGCCCGTCCCGCTCGGGCAGCACGTCCTCGCGCGCGACGACCTGTACCCGCTCTACGCGGGGCACGTGGACCCCACGGCACCGGGCGTGGACCCGCCCCTCAACCCCGAGCTGCGCGACGCGCTCGCCCGCACGGAGCGTCGCGGACCGCCGCGCACGCTCGGCGACCCGGGGTACCGCGGTCGGGGCAAGGGCGGCCCTGGACGGCCCAGGCCGGCGCGACCGACCCCGCGGTTCGCCGTCGTCGACGTCCTCGCGGACGCGAGGATGCTCCCCGCGATCTACTTCATCTTCTCCCGCGCGGGCTGCGACGGCGCGGTGGGCCAGTGCCTGGCCGCGGGCCTGCGGCTGACCTCGAACGCGGAGGCCGCCGAGATCCGGCGCATCGTCGAGGAACGCTGCGCTGACGTCCCGCGCGCGGACCTGCAGGTGCTCGGCTACTGGGAGTGGCTCGAGGCGCTCACGCGCGGCATCGCCGCGCACCACGCGGGGCTCCTGCCGCTCTTCAAGGAGACTGTCGAGACGCTCTTCGCGCGCGGGCTCGTCAAGGTGGTCTTCGCGACCGAGACGCTCGCCCTCGGGATCAACATGCCCGCGCGCTCGGTGGTGCTCGAGAAGCTCGTCAAGTGGGACGGCTCGGCCCACGTGGGGCTCACCCCGGGGGAGTACACGCAGCTAACGGGCCGTGCGGGGCGCCGGGGCATCGACACCGAGGGGCACGCCGTCGTCGTCGCCCACGGCGGGCTCGACCTCCAGGCCCTCGTGGGCCTCGCCTCGCGCCGCACCTACCCCCTGCGGTCGAGCTTCCGGCCCACCTACAACATGGCCGTCAACCTCGTGGCCCAGGTGGGCCGGACCCGCGCGCGCGAGGTGCTCGAGATGTCCTTCGCACAGTTCCAGGCGGACCGGGGCGTGGTGGGGCTCGCGCGCGAAGCGAAGGCGCACACCGAGGCGCTCGAGGGCTACGCGAAGGCCATGGAGTGCCACCTCGGGGACTTCTCGGAGTACGCGGCCCTGCGCCGGCGCATCTCGGACCTCGAGAAGGCCCAGCGCCAGGACGCGAGCCGGGAGCGCCGCGCCGCCACCGCCCGGGCGCTCGAACAGCTCAAGCCCGGCGACGTGGTCCAGGTGACGGGCGGGCGCCGCTCGGGGTACGCCGTGGTCGTGCAGACGGGTCAGACGGAGGGCTTCGCCGGTCCCGCGCCGACGGTGCTCGGGGTGGACACGAGGTTGCGCCGGCTCGAGGCACGCGACCTGCCCGGCGGGGTCCGCACCGTGGGACAGATCGCGCTCCCGAAGGGCTTCGCGGCCCGGCGCCCGCACGCCCGCAAGGACCTCGCCGCGGCGCTGCGCCGCTGGCTCGACGAGCGCGAGCCGCGCGGCAGGGGAACGCGCGGGCCCCGGGCACGCCCCGAGCACGACGACGCCGAGATCGCGGCCGCCCGGCGCGCGCTGCGGGCCCACCCGTGCCACGGCTGCCCGGAGCGCGAGGACCACGCCCGCTGGGCGGAGCGCTGGCACAAGCTCGACCGCGAGCACGGTGCGCTCGTGCGCCGCATCCAGGGGCGCACGGACTCGATCGCACGCGACTTCGACCGCACGTGCACCGTCCTCGCTCGGCTCGGGTACCTCAGCGAGGACCGCGAGGAGGTCACCGCGCCGGGCGAGGTGCTGCGGCGCGTCTACGCCGAGAGCGACCTGCTCGTGGCCGAGTGCCTGCGGCGCGGGGTCTGGGAAGGGCTCGACGCACCGGCGCTCGCCGGGGTGGTCTCGGCCGTCGTGTACGAGGCCCGGCGGGAGGGCGGGGGGACGCCGCACGTCCCCGGGGGACCGTCGTCGGCCCTCGCGAAGGCGCTCGACGCGACGTACCGCGTGTTCTCCGAGCTCGAGGACCTCGAGTCGGGGCTGCGTCTCGACGCCACGGGCGAGCCGGACACCGGGATCGTGGAACCCGTGGTGCGGTGGGCACAGGGCCGTGGGCTCGACGCCGTGCTGCGCGGCGGCGAGCTCGCCGCGGGGGACTTCGTACGGTGGTGCAAGCAGGTGATCGACCTGCTCGACCAGCTCACCGTCGCGGCCCCGACCCCCCGGCTGCGGGGGACCGCGAGCAAGGCCGTCGGTGCGGTCCGCCGCGGAGTCGTCGCATACTCGTCCTTGTGACCAGCACCTTGTACCGCGGGGGAGTCATCCACTCCCCGGCCGATCCCTTCGCCCAGGCCCTCCTCGTCGACGACGGGGTGGTGACGTGGCTCGGCGACGAGGACACCGCCGCGCACCTCACGGCGGACGAGGTGATCGAGCTCGACGGCGCGCTCGTCGCCCCGGCCTTCGTCGACGCGCACGTGCACGTGCTCGAGACCGGCTTCGCGCTCGAGAGCCTCGACCTGGGCGGGGCGAGGACGCTCGCGCAGGCGCTCGCCGCCGTCGAGCGCGCCGCCGCGAGGGTGCGGGCCGACGGCGGGACCATGGTGCTGGGCCACTCGTGGGACGAGACCGCGTGGCCCGAGGGGCGGGGGCCGACGGCGGACGAGCTCGACCGCGCGTCCGGCGGGCTCGAGGTGTACCTCTCGCGCGTCGACGTGCACTCGGCGGCCGTCTCGGGCGCGCTCGCCGCCGCCGCGGGGCTCGCGGAGCGACCTGGCTGGACGCCCGAGGGCCCCGTGCGCTTCGAGGCGCACCACGCGGCCCGCGGGCACGCCCGCCGGGTGAGCCCCGAGCGCCGCACGGCGCTGTACCGACGGGCGCTCGAGGACGCCGCCGCCCACGGCATCGTGAGCGTGCACGAGCAGAGCGCGCCCCACATCGACTCGCGCGAGGGGCTCGCCGAGCTGCTCGCCCTCACGGGGGAGGCGTCGAGCGCCCTGCCGCTCGTCGTCGGCTACCGCGCCGAGCTGTGCGAGACGGTCGACGACGCGCGCGCGGTGCTCGAGGCCCTGCCGGGCCTGACCGGGATCGGCGGGGACCTCAACGTCGACGGCGCGATCGGCTCGCGCAGCGCCGCCCTGCGATCGGGATACGCGGACGACGCCGAGAACCACGGCGAGCTCTTCCTCACCGTGGAGCAGATCACCAACCACCTCACGGCCGTGACGCGGGCGGGCGTGCACTCGAGCTTCCACGTCATCGGCGACCGCGCCATGGACGAGTACCTGCTGGGCCTCGAGGCGGCCGCGAGCGTCGAGGGCATCCCCGCGATGAACCGCGCGGGGCACCGCATCGAGCACGCCGAGATGCTCGACGCGCGGGCCCTCGCCACCCTCGTGCTGCACGGCGTGCGTCTGAGCGTCCAGCCCGCGTTCGACACCGCCTGGGGCGGCCCGGACGACATGTACGCCCGGCGGCTGGGTGCGCTGCGCGCCTCGGCGCTCAACCCGTTCGCCGACCTCGTGAGCGCGGGCATCCCGATCGCCCTCGGCTCGGACGCCCCCGTGACGCCCTTCGACCCGTGGGGCGCCGTGCGGGCCGGGGTCTACCACCACCAGGCGGAGCAGCGCATCACGGCCCGTGCCGCGTTCCGCGCGCACACGCGTGGCGGGTGGCGACTCGCGGGGCTCGACCACACCGGGGCGGGCGAGCTGCGGGTCGGCGCGCCGGCGCATCTTGCCGTCTGGCGCTCCGACGCGCTCATGGTCCAGGTCCCCGAGGGCTCGGTCCCCACCTGGAGCACGGACGCCCGCGCTGGCACCCCGCTGCTGCCCGATCTGAGCGACCCGGACACGCGCCCGCAGTGCTTGCGCACGGTGCGCGACGGCGTACCGATCTTCGATACTTTCGGGTGAGATGCTCCACCAGGGTGAATGTCTCCGACACGCCGCGCGACACGCCGGAAAAGCGGGCGCTCCGGAAGGGACTTGGCGATCCCTTGACCTGCATCAATGGCTCTGACCTGCAGTGATACCCCGGTTGAACACGAGGTGACTTCTCGGTAGGTTCGCCCTGTCCGGCTCCGGCCGGGCCGAGTGGAGTACCGCAGACCGCTCCCTCAACGGCGAGGATGCGGACTGTACGAACCAGGGCCGGCCAGGTCCGCGAGGTCAACAGAAAACGGGCGGGACGCACGTCCCGCCCGGTACGAAGGCCACGCGGGCCGGCCGGCCGTTCCGCTCCCGTAGGCTGGTCGGGTGCCGCGCCCGATGCCCCGATTGCTGACCCTCGGGCTCGCCGTCGCCGGGGGAGTGGTCGCGGACCTGGGGTTCCCCGGGCTGAACCTGTGGGGACTCACCTTCGTCGGCGTCGCGATGCTGTTCCTGGCGCTCGGTCGCGACTCCGCGCGCTGGAACACCCTCGTCGGTCTCGTGTGGGGGCTCGCGTTCTTCGTGCCGCACCTGTACTGGACCGCGATCGTCGTCGGTCCGGCCGTCGCGATCGCCCTGCCCGTGCTCGAGGCGCTCTTCGTCGCGCTCTTCGGCGCCGCGTGGTCGTGGGCCAGGCGCGGAGCGGTGATCTGGCGCAGCCCGACGCTCCAGGTGCTCGGCTTCGCGATCCTGTGGGTGGCCGTCGAAGAGCTGCGGTCCGTGGCGCCGTTCGGTGGGTTCCCGTGGGGACGCCTTGCGTTCTCCCAGGCGGACTCGCCCCTGCTGCGACTCGCGTGGCTCGGCGGCGTGCCGCTGCTCTCCGCCGTCACGGCGGCGGTGGGCGCCCTGCTCGCCGTCGCCATCCTGGCCGTGCGCGAGGTCCGGGTGCTGCGCACCCTCGTGAGCCTCGGCGTCCTCGTCCCGCTCGTCTTCGTCGGCCTCGTCATGCCCGTCGGCACCCGCGCGGAAGCGGGCACGCTGCGGCTCGGCGCCGTGCAGGGCAACGTCGACATGGACGAGCCCGACCCCTGGGTGCGCCAGTCCCGGGTCGTGGACAACCACGCGGCCGGCACGCGCGCGCTGCTCGGCCAGGTCGAACCGGGGGACCTCGACATCGTGCTCTGGCCCGAGAACGTCACGGCCACGGACCTGTCCGACGACGAGCGCTCGGCAGGCGTGGTGGACGAGGCGGCCCGGGCGATCGGTGCGCCGATCCTGCTCGGCACCATCGAGTACCCGACCGAGAGCACCCGGTACAACACCTCGGTGCTGTGGCTCCCGGGCGAGGGGATCGACCAGGTCTACCGCAAGCAGCGACCCGCCCCGTTCTCGGAGTACATCCCCCTGCGCGACTTCGCCCGCAGGATCGCGCCGATCGTCGACTCCGTGACGCACGACATGGTGGGGGGCGACGAACCGGGCCTCGTGACGATCGACTCGCAGCGGCTCGACCGCAAGGTCGGGCTCGCCGTGGCGATCTGCTTCGAGGTGGCCTACGACTGGGTGATCCGCGAGGGCGTCCTCGCCGGGGGCGAGATCCTCGTGGTGCAGACCAACAACGTGACGTTCGGCCGCTCGGACGAGTCCGTGCAGCAGCTCGCGATGTCCCGCGTGCGCGCCGTCGAGACGGGCCGAGCGACGGTCCAGGTCTCGACCGTCGGGGTGAGCGGGCTCATCTCCCCGAACGGGGCCGTGAGCCACCGCACCGAGCTGTTCACGCCCGACCAGTTCGCCGCGACCGTACCGCTGCGCACGTCGATCACCCCCGCGGTCAGGCTCGGGCAGTTCGTCGTGTGGGCCTTCTCCGCCCTCGGGGTCGCCGTCGTCGTCGCGGGTGCCGTGGGCGCACGTCACGTGCGGCGCGCGGATCGGGGCACGATGCTCTCATGAGCACGCGAGCCGACGCGGCCCGGCGGGGCGAGGGCGCCGTGGTGATCGTCCCCACCTACAACGAGCGCGAGTCCCTGCCCAAGACGATCCGTCGCCTGCGCGCGGCCGTGCCCGCCGCCCACGTGCTCGTGGTCGACGACGGCAGCCCCGACGGCACGGGCCGGCTCGCCGAGGAGCTGGCGAGCGAGCTCGGCGCCATGGACGTGCTGCACCGCGCCGGGAAGTCCGGCCTCGGCAGCGCCTACGTGGCGGGATTCGGGTGGGCGCTCGAGCGGGGCTTCGCGGTGGCCGTCGAGATGGATGCCGACGGTTCGCACCAGCCCGAACAGCTCGGGGCCCTCCTCGAGGCGCTCGAGGCCCGCGGCGCGGATCTCGCGATCGGGTCGCGCTGGGTGACGGGGGGACGGGTGGAGAACTGGCCGCGGCACCGCGAGGTGCTCTCACGGGGGGCCAACACCTACACCCGGTTCGCGCTCGGGATGGCAGTGCGGGACGCGACGGCGGGGTTCCGCGCGTACCGGGCGGACCTGCTCGGGAAGCTCGACCTCGGCACCGTCGCCTCGCAGGGCTACTGCTTCCAGGTCGACCTCACGTGGCGCGCCGTGCGCGCCGGGGGAACCGTGGTCGAGGTGCCCATCACGTTCGTCGAGCGCGCCGAGGGTCGCTCGAAGATGAGCCGCGCGATCATCGCCGAGGCGCTGTGGCGCGTCACGGCATGGGGCGCCGCGCACCGGTGGCGACAGGTGCGCGGGATCTTCCGCCGCTGAGCAGGGCTCGGGCGGCGGTCACGTCACGCGCTGCGGCGCAGCTTTCCGGCACGGAGCAGCTCGAGCCGCTCGTCGAGCAGCTCCTGGAGCTCGGCGGTGGTGCGACGCTCGAGGAGCATGTCCCAGTGCGTGCGCTGGGGCTTGCCGGGCTTCGCCTCGGGCTGCTCGGCGTCACGCAGGAGCGCGGCGGCACCGCAACGGCACTCCCACGTCGGCGGGACCTCGGCCTCGACGGAGAACGGGAGCACGATGGTGTGGCCGTTGGGGCAGTCGTAGTGCGCCTGGAAGCGGGCGGCGAACTCGACGCCCTCCTCGGTCTCCATGCTGAGGGAACCGATGCGGGTGCCTCGCAGTGAACGGCTGGCCATGCTGACCTCCTGGGGGCCCGCTTGTGGCGGACTCGATGACTGGATCGCGGGTCCCGCGGTCCGGGGCGCAAGTGTCTCGATGTCAAGAACGTTCCTTGCCCCTGAAGTGTTCCAGCCGATCGTGAAGGAGAGGTGAACATCCGTGTGAGATGGGGCACTCGTCGGGTGTCAGTCCTCGGCACGAGTGCGCGGTGCGAGAAGCACACCGTCGGTGAACATCACGCCGTCGGAGAACCTGGCCTCGACGCGACCGCCGCCGAACTGGTCGGCGTAGAGGCGCGCGTACAGTCCCTCGGCCGCGACGAGCTCGTCGTGGCTGCCCTGCTCGGCGATCACGCCGTCGTCCACCACGGCGATCACGTCGGCGTGGCGGATCGTGGAGAGCCGGTGCGCGATCGCGAGGGTGGTCCGCCCCCGCATGGCCTCGCCGAGCGCGGCCTGGACCAGCTTCTCCGACGCCGAGTCGAGCGCGGAGGTCGCCTCGTCGAGGATGAGGATGCGCGGGTCCTTGAGGAGCACACGGGCGATCGCGATGCGCTGCTTCTCCCCTCCGGAGAGCCGGTAGCCGCGTTCGCCCACCACGGTGTCGTAGCCGCGCTCGAAGCTCATGATCCGCTCGTGGATGTTCGCCGCGCGGCACGCCTCGACGATCTCCGCCTCCGTCGCGTCGGGACGTGCGTAGGTGAGGTTGGCCCGGACGGTCGCATGGAACAGATAGGTGTCCTGCGTGACCATCCCCACGAGCTCGGCGAGGCTCGACAGCGCGATGTCGCCCACGTCGGTGCCGTCGATGCGCACGGTCCCTCGACCCGCCTCGTAGAGCCGGGGGACGAGGTAGCTCAGCGTCGTCTTGCCCGCGCCCGAGGGCCCCACGAGGGCCGCGAGCTGGCCGGGTCGCACGTCGAGGGACACCCCGCGCAGCACCCACGCGGGCTCGGCGTCGTGCGCGGGGCCGGACGACTGCGACGGATCGGTGCCGTGGACCTCGTCGGGCCGCCGGAGGGCGCCGTCGTCGGCCCCTCGCACGCGTCCTCCGTCGCCCCCGCTCGCGCCGCGCCCCAGCCCGCCGGCGCCCGGCACGGGCGCGAGGCCGAAGCGCATGCCGCCCCCGCCACCACCACGCCCTCCACCGCCACCGCGCACGCGCGCCGGGGGCGGTGGCTCGACGAGCGTGGGCGGCGGGGGATAGGCGAACCAGACGTCGGTGAGCGCGACGTGACCACGCACGGCCGCGGGCGCGAGGTGCACGGCGCCGGGACGGTCGGTGATGGCCGGGCGCAGGTCGAGGTACTCGAAGATGCGACGGAACAGCGCGAGGGACGTCTGGACGTCGAGAGCGACGCGCATGAGCGACACCGTGGGCCACAGCAAGCGCGCCTGGAGCGTGGAGAAGGCGACGAGCGTGCCGGCGGAGAGCGTCGAGCCGCCCGTGACGAGGTAGCCCGCCACGAGGTACACGAGGGCCGGCGTGATCGCCATGAATGCCGAGACCACACCGAAGAACCACTGGCCCGTCATCGCCTGGCGCACCTGGAGCCCGGCCTGGCGCTCGTTCTCCGCGCGGTAGCGCTCGATCTCGGCGTCGGCGCGGTTGAAGACCTTCGTCAGGAGGATCCCCGAGACGCTCAGCGCCTCCTCGGTGATGGCGGTCATGTCCGAGAGCGACTCTTGCGTCTGGCGCGCGATCACCTGCCGCCGGGCACCGACCCGACGCTGCGCCACGACGAACACGGGCATCAACGCGAGGGCCACGAGCGTGAGCTGCCACGAGAGCAGGATCATCGCGACGAGCGAGGCGATCACCGTGACGGCGTTCGCGAGGATCGACGACGCCGTGCTCGTGAGCACCGAGCCCACGCCGCCCACGTCGTTCGCGAGACGCGACTGGATCGAGCCCGTCTTGGTGGACGTGAAGAACGCGAGCTCCATCCGCTCGAGGTGCTCGAAGAGGCGCGCACGCAGGTCCGCCATCGCGCGCGAGCCCACCGTGGTGGTCAGGTACGTCTGACCCACCCCGATCGCGGACGAGACGAGCGGCACGGCGATCATCCCCGCGACGAGCCACCACAGCAGCGGGAAGTCGACCCCCGAGGCGTCCGTGGGGAACAGGGCGCGGTCGAACGTCGCCTGGGTCAGGAACGGCGTGACGATGCCGAGCAGCGCCGAGACGACGATCGCGACGCCCACGAGCGTGAGCCGCCCCGCATAGGGGCGCAGCAGGCCACCGACCCGTCGCAGCAGTGCCGCGTCGTCGCGCGACCGCGGTGGATCGCCGTCGGACCGCGGCGTCGTGCCCGTGCTCTCACCCATGCCGACCAGTGTGACGTACGCCCCCGACGCTCACGGGGTGGGGTCGAGCGCGTCGTAGCGCACGAAGCCGCGTTGCCAGGACGCGAGGGCGAGCACGACGACGACGCACGCGAGCCCGCCCGCCACCGCCGCCCCACCCACGCCGAGCGGTCCCGCGAGGGCTCCGAGCAGCAGCGTCCCGAGCTGGGGCCCCCCGGCGACCACCACGATGAAGACGCCCTGCAGCCGACCGCGCATCTCGTCCGGAGTGGCGGCCTGGAGGATGGTCGAGCGGAACACCGAGCTCACCGTGTCCGCGACGCCCGCCACGACCATGAGCGCGAGCGCCGGCCACAACGTCCAGTGGGCCGGGGCTCCGGGACCCGCACCGGGCGCGCTGGCCACGACGAACCCGAACGCCGTCACCGCGAGCCCCCACACCACGATCGCCGCCACGATCGCCCGGCCCTGCCACCGCACGCGGCCGAGCGGTCCGGAGAGCAGGCCGCCCAGCACGGCGCCGAACGCGATGCCGGCCACGAGGATGCCCGCCGTCGTCGCCCCGCCACCGATGAGGACCATGCCGATCGCGGGGAACAGCACGCGCGGCATGGCGAAGACCATCGCGGACAGGTCCACGAGGAACGTCATGCGCACGTTGGGTCGCGTGCCGAGGTAGTGCAGGCCCTCCAGCACGGACGCGAGCCCGGCCTTCTTCACCTCGCCCTGCGGGGGCAGGCTCGGCAGGCCGGCGAGGCACGTCACGGCGAACACGAGAAGCACCGCCTCGACGCCGTACGCCCAGGCGTAGCCCACGCGCGCGACGACCACGCCGGCGAGCAACGGCCCGATGGTCATCGCGACACCGAAGGACAGGCTCGACAGGGCGTTGGCGGCGGGTAGCAGCTGCGGCTGGATCAGCCGGGGGATGATCGCCATGCGCGCGGGGGAGTTGATCGCGAAGAGGCCGCTCTGGACGGCCACGAGGGCGTAGAGGTGCCCCGGGCTCGCGACGTCGAGCCACGAGATGACGACGAAGCCGCACGCCACCGCGAAGATGCCCACCTGGGTGACGAGCACCACCGCGCGGCGGTCGTACGCGTCGACGACGGCCCCGCCGTAGAGCCCGAGCACCACGAGCGGGACCAGCGCGAACAGCCCCACGAGCCCGACGGCGAGGTTGGACTGCGTCAGGTCGAAGATCTGCAGCGCCACCGCGACGTTCGTCAGCTGGGTGCCGATGCCCGAGAGCGACGTGCCCACCCACATGCGCCGGAAGGGGACGCTCTCGCGCAGCGGTGTCAGGTCAGCGAGGAGTCGAGCCACCCGCACATCCTCCCAGGACTCACCCGGGACGCCGGACCTCCCGTGGGATAGTGGGGGAGTGGGTGAGGTGGGGTCCGACGGCGGAGGCGTGGATCCCGAGCGCCTGCGGCACCTCGTCCGGCTGCGCACCGTGCGGGACAGGATCGACCGCGACTTTGCACTTCCGCTCGATGTCGAGACGCTCGCGCGCGGCGTCCACATGTCCGCCGGGCACCTGAGCCGTGAGTTCAGGGCCACCTACGGCGAGTCGCCGTACTCCTACCTCATGACGCGCCGGATCGAGCGGGCCATGGCCCTGCTCCGCCGCGGGGACCTCACGGTCACCGAGGTGTGCTTCGCCGTGGGGTGCCAGTCGCTCGGGACGTTCTCGACCCGCTTCAAGGAGCTCGTGGGCGTCCCTCCGAGCGCCTATCGCGCCGACCCGTCGCACGTGGCCGGGGAGCTGCTGCCGTGCCTGGCCAAGCAGGTCACGAGACCGGTCAGGAATCGAGAAGCGCTCCGGACCGGGCCTCGTTAGCGTGAACGTCATGAACATCACCATCCACTACGCCTTCCTCCCGCACACCGACGCGGAGGCCACGCTCGCCTTCTACCGCGACACCCTGGGCTTCGAGCTCCGCCAGGACGTCGGCCACGCGAACATGCGCTGGCTCACCGTGGGCCCGCCGAACCAGCCCGAGACGGGCATCGTGCTGCACCCGCCGGCCGTGGACCCCGGCATCAGCGAGGACGAGCGTCGCACCATCCTCGAGCTCATCGCGAAGGGCAGCTACGGCGCGCTGACGCTCGCCACGGACGACCTCGACGGGTTGTTCGAGCGCCTCCAGGCGAGCGGGGCCGACGTCGTCCAGGAACCCACCGACCAGCCCTACGGCGTGCGTGACTGCGCGTTCCGCGACCCCTCGGGCAACCTGCTGCGCATCAACGCCCGCGACTGAACCTCGTCCCGCACCCGACCAAGGAGACTGCGTGAGCACGCACGCCGCCGACAGCCACGACGTGATCCGGGTCCAGGGTGCCCGGGAGAACAACCTCAAGGACATCAGCCTCGAGATCCCCAAGCGTCGGCTCACGGTGTTCACCGGAGTCTCCGGTTCCGGGAAGAGCTCGCTCGTGTTCGCGACGATCGCCGCGGAGTCCCAGCGGATGATCAACGAGACGTACAGCGCGTTCCTGCAGGGGTTCATGCCGACCATCTCGCGCCCCGAGGTGGACCGGCTCGAGGGTCTGACGACGGCGATCATCGTGGACCAGGAGCGGCTCGGGAACAACCCGCGGTCGACCGTGGGGACCGTGACGGACGCGAACGCCCTCCTGCGGATCCTGTTCAGCCGCCTGGGCCAGCCGCACGTGGGCTCGCCCAACGCGTACTCCTTCAACGTCCCCTCGGTGCAGGGTGCGGGCGCGATCACGATCCAGCGCGGCTCGGCCGTCAAGAAGAAGGCGACGTTCACCCAGCTCGGGGGGATGTGCCCGCGCTGCGACGGCATGGGCCGGGTGAACGACATCGACCTCACCCAGCTCTACGACGAGACCAAGTCGCTCAGCGAGGGGGCGATCACCGTGCCCGGGTACGTCCCGGGAGGCTGGTACGTCAAGCTCTTCAGCGCCTCGGGATTCTTCGACCCGGACAAGCCCATCAAGGACTTCACGAAGCGCGAGCTCGCCGCCTTCCTCTACTCCGAACCCGTCAAGGTCAAGATGGACGGCGCCAACATGACCTACGAGGGTCTCGTGCCGAAGATCCAGAAGTCGATGCTGAGCAAGGACCGCGAGGCGATGCAGCCGCACATCCGCGACTTCGTGGACCGTGCCGTGACGTTCGGCACGTGCCCGGACTGCGAGGGGACGCGGCTCGCCGAGCACGCGCGGAGCTCGACAATCGACGGCGTGTCCATCGCGGACGCGTGCGCGATGCAGATCTCGGACCTCGCCGCGTGGGTGCGCGGCCTCGACGAGCCCACCGTCGCCCCGTTGCTGACATCGCTCGCGGATTCCCTCGACTCGTTCGTCGACATCGGCCTGGGCTACCTCTCCCTCGACCGTCCCTCCGGGACGTTGTCCGGGGGAGAGGCGCAGCGGACCAAGCTCGTACGGCACCTCGGCTCGGCGCTCACGGACGTCACCTACGTCTTCGACGAACCGACGATCGGGCTCCACCCGCACGACGTCCAGCGGATGAACGAGCTGCTGCTCGCGCTGCGCGACAAGGGAAACACGGTGCTCGTGGTCGAGCACAAGCCCGAGACGATCGCGATCGCGGACCACGTGGTCGATCTGGGGCCCCGCGCCGGCAGCGCCGGCGGTGAGCTGTGCTTCGAGGGTCCTGTCGAGGCGCTCAGGACGAGCGGCACGCTCACGGGGCGACACCTCGAGGACCGTGCGGGCCTCAAGGACGAGGTACGCGCGCCGACGGGGCACGTGGAGATCCGCGGAGCGAACCAGCACAACCTCCGGGACGTCGACGTCGACGTCCCGCTCGGCGTGCTGTGCGTCGTCACGGGCGTGGCCGGGTCCGGGAAGACCTCGCTCATCCACGGCTCGATGCCGACGAGCGCCGGGGCCGTCGTCGTCGGACAAGGCACGATCAAGGGGTCGCGCCGCTCGAACCCGGCCACCTACACGGGCCTGCTCGAGCCGATCCGCAAGACGTTCGCGAAGGCGAACGGCGTCAAGCCCGCGCTGTTCAGCGCCAACTCGGAGGGCGCGTGCCCGGCGTGCCACGGCGCCGGAGTGATCTACACGGACCTCGGGATGATGACCGGTGTCACCACGACCTGCGAGGAGTGCGAGGGCAAGCGCTTTCACCCCGAGGTCCTCGATTATCGGCTCTCGGGGAAGAACATCGCCGAGGTGCTCGCGATGCCTGTCGAGGAGGCGCACGAGTTCTTCGCGACGGGCGAGGCGCGCACACCCGCCGCCCAGAAGATCCTGACGCACCTGGCCGACGTCGGGCTCGGGTACGTCACGCTCGGCCAGCCGCTCACCACGCTGTCCGGCGGCGAGCGCCAGCGCCTCCAGCTCGCGACCCACATGAGCGACACCGGCGGGCTCTACGTGCTCGACGAGCCGACCAACGGGTTGCACCTGGCCGACGTCGAGAACCTGCTGGCGCTCCTGGACCGCCTGGTGGACTCCGGCAAGTCGGTGATCGTCATCGAGCACCACCAGGCCGTCATGGCGCACGCCGACTGGATCATCGACCTGGGCCCGGGCGCCGGGCACGACGGCGGACGCGTCGTCTTCGAGGGCACGCCGTCGGACCTCGTGGCCTCAGGGACGACGATCACCGCCCAGCACCTCGCGGAGTACGTCGCGCCCTGAGATGCCGCCTCCCGTCGAAGTCCCCGGTTCGCCGATAAGTGAGGTTATGTCATTTCACGGCGAGCGAGGCCGGGTGCTCGCGACAGCTGCCCCCCGCCGTGACCTCGGCCGAGCCTCCCCTGCCAGCGGCGGAAGGCTCAGTGGGGCTGGCGCTGCTGGACCACGTCGTCGCTCGCGAGCGTGAGCGACCAGCGGGCCTCGTTGCGCTCGGGGTTGCGCGGCAAGCGCACACGCTCTCCCGTGAGCACGAACCCGCAGCTGGCGAACAGCGCGACCGCAGGGTCCTCGTCGTCGACCACCCAGGCACTGACGACCTTCGCGTCGTCCACGGCGGCCCAGTGCGTCGCGGCGCGCAAGAGAGCCCGTCCGATGCCCTGACGCCTGTGCGTGGCGCGCACGTAGAGCGAGACGATGAGGCGCTCCTCCACCGGTGCACCGGGTTCTTGCATGATCCCCACGACGCCGAGGGCGCGCCGTCGGCTCTCGTCCTCCCACGCGAGGAGGTACATCGCGCCTCTCAGGCGCATGCGCCAGTGCGGCTCTCGAAAGCCCTCTTCGCGACCGAGCGACGCGGCCTGGGGCGACCCGGGCTCACGCAGGGAGGCGAGCCGGATCCGACCGAAAGCCTCCCAGTCGTCCTCTGTCCCCGGGGTGATCATCACGCCGTCAAGCATGCCCTAGTCGCGCCTCACGGGATGTCCAAGACGCGCCGATTCACTCGATCACCATGACCAGGTCCCCACCTTCGAGCTGCTGGACCGCGCCGATCGCGAGCCTGGCCACGGTGCCCGCGACGGGCGTGGTGATCGCGGCCTCCATCTTCATGGCCTCGACCGTCGCGACCGTCTGGCCCGCCTCGACGCGCTGGCCCTCCTGGACGGACGGCGAGACCGCGCCGGCGAAGGGCGCCGCGATGTGACCGGGGCGGCCGGCATCCGCCTTCTCGGCCGCCGCGACCTCGACCTCGGCGGAGCGGTCGCGCACCTGCAGGGGGCGCAGCTGTCCGTTGAGGGTGAACATCACGGTGCGCATGCCGCGCTCGTCTGCGGCGCCCACCGCCTCGAGCCCCACGAGCAGCTTGACCCCCTTCTCGAGCTCGATCTCGACCTCTTCGCCCGCGGAGATGCCGTACAGGTAGGTCGCGGTGTCGAGCACCGAGACGTCCCCGAACTGCTCCTGGACCTGCTCGAACTCCTTGGTGGGGCCGGGGAAGAGGAGGTGGTTGAGCCTGCTCTGCCGGGTGGCGGAGTCTCCCGCGAGCTCCCGCTCGTCCTCGGCGGACAGCGGCGTGATCCCGGGCCGCACGCGACGCCCGTCGAGCGCCTTGGTCCGGAACGGCTCGGGCCATCCGCCGGGCGGGTCACCGAGCTCGCCACTGAGGAACCCGATCACGGAGTCAGGGATGTCGAAGTTCTTGGGGTCGGCCGCGAACTCCGCGGGGTCGGCCCCCGTCGCGACGAGGTGCAGCGCAAGGTCTCCCACCACCTTGGACGACGGCGTGACCTTGACGAGCCGCCCCAGGATGCGGTCCGCCGCGGCGTACGTCCGCTCGATCGACTCGAAGCGGTCGCCGAGCCCCAGCGCGATCGCCTGCTGACGCAGGTTGGAGAGCTGTCCCCCGGGGATCTCGTGGTCGTAGACCCGCCCCGTGGGGCCCGGGAGGCCGGACTCGAAGGGCGAGTAGAGCGCGCGCACGGCCTCCCAGTAGGGCTCGAGGTCGGTCACCGCGCGCAGGTCGAGCCCGGTGTCGCGCTCCGTGAACTCGAGCGCGGCCACGAGCGCGGACATCGACACCTGGCTCGTGGTGCCCGCGAGGGCGGCGCTCGCCGTGTCGACGGCGTCCACCCCGGCGGCCGAGGCCGCGAGCAGCGTCGCGAGCTGGCCGCCCACGGTGTCGTGCGTGTGGAGGTGGACCGGCTGGTCGAAGCGCTCGCGCAGCGCGGTCACGAGCGTCGCGGCCGCTGCGGGACGCAACAGGCCCGCCATGTCCTTGATGGCGATGACGTGCGCACCGGCCTTGACGATGGACTCGGCGAGGCGCAGGTAGTAGTCGAGCGTGTAGAGGTCCTCGGACGGGTCGGAGAGGTTGCCCGTGTAGCACAGCGAGACCTCGGCGACGGCCGTGCCCGTCTCGAGCACGGCGTCGATCGCCGGACGCATCTGCTCGACGTCGTTGAGGGCGTCGAAGATCCGGAAGATGTCGAGCCCGGTGGCGGCGGCCTCGCGGACGAACGCCGTGGTCACGGCCGTCGGGTACGGGGTGTAGCCCACCGTGTTGCGCCCCCGCAGGAGCATCTGGAGCGCCTGGTTGGGCATCGCCTCGCGCAACCGGGCGAGGCGCTCCCACGGGTCCTCCCCCAGGAAGCGCAGCGCGACGTCGTACGTGGCGCCGCCCCACGCCTCGACGGACAGCAGCGGGGACAACGTGCGCGCCACGACGGGAGCCGGGGTGACGAGGTCGTACGTGCGCACGCGCGTCGCGAGGAGCGACTGGTGCGCGTCCCGGAACGTCGTGTCCGTGACCGCCAGGGCCGTCTGGGACCGCAACGCCCTGGCGAAGCCCTCGGGGCCGAGCTCGAGCAGACGCTGGCGCGAACCCGTCGGCAGCTCGCCGCGGAGGTCGACCTCGGGGAGCTTGACCGCCGGCGTCACGACGGATCGCGGCTCGCCGTGCGGTCGGTTCACGGTGACGTCGGCGAGGTAGTCGAGCAGTCGCGTGGCGCGGTTGGCGCTCACGCGTGCCGCGAGCAGCTCGGGACGTTCGTCGATGAACGACGTCGACAGGTCGCCCGCTTGGAACTGCGCGTCGTCGAGCACGGCCTGCAGGAAGGGGATGTTGGTCCGGATGCCCCGGATCCGGAACTCTGCGAGGGCGCGCCGGGCACGGCTCACCGCCGTCGGGAAGTCACGGCCACGGCACGTGAGCTTGACGAGCATCGAGTCGAAGTGGCCGGAGATCTCCGCCCCGGCGCTCGCCGTCGCGCCGTCGAGCCGGACGCCCGCACCACCGGGCGAGCGGTAGGCGATGATCCGACCCGTGTCCGGGCGGAAGCCGTTGGCCGGGTCCTCCGTCGTGATGCGGGTCTGCATCGCGAAGCCGTTGACCCGGACGGACTCCTGGGTGATCCCGAGGTCGGCGAGCGACTCCCCCGCCGCGATCCGCAGCTGGGACTGCACCAGGTCGATGTCCGTGACCTCCTCGGTCACGGTGTGCTCGACCTGGATGCGCGGGTTCATCTCGATGAACACGTGCTGACCGGCGCGCTCCCCCGCCGTGTCCACGAGGAACTCGACCGTCCCCGCGTTCTGATAGCCGATGTGCCGCGCAAAGGCGACGGCATCGGCGCACAGCCGGTCGCGCAGCGCGGGGTCGAGACTCGGTGCGGGGGCGATCTCGATGACCTTCTGGTGGCGCCGCTGCACCGAGCAGTCGCGCTCGAACAGGTGCACCACGTCGCCCTGGCCGTCCGCGAGGATCTGCACCTCGATGTGACGGGGACGGATCACGGCCTGCTCGAGGAACACCCGCGCGTCACCGAACGCGCTCTCCGCCTCGCGCGCCGCGGCGCGGATCGCCTCGGGGAGCTGGGAGGGTTCGGCGACGCGTCGCATACCGCGCCCACCGCCGCCCGCCACGGCCTTGACGAACAGCGGGAAGCCGATGCCCTCGGCCTGGGCCACGAGCGCGTCGACGTCGTCACTCGGGTCGGTCGAGGCCAGCACGGGCAGCCCGGCCTCGCGAGCGGCGCGCAGCGCGCTGACCTTGTTTCCCGTGAGCTCGAGGACCTCGGCGGGCGGTCCGACGAACGTGACGCCCGCCTCGGCGCAGCGGCGCGCGAGCTCGGGGTTCTCCGAGAGGAAGCCGTAGCCGGGGTAGATCGCGTCCGCCTCGGCCTCCCGAGCGACCCGCAGGATCTCCTCGATGTCGAGATAGGCGCGGACGGGATGGCCCTGCTCCCCCACCGGGTACGCCTCGTCCGCCTTGAGCCGGTGCTCGGAGTTGCGGTCCTCGTACGGGAAGATCGCGACCGTGCGTGCTCCGAGCTCGTATGCGGCCCGGAAGGCCCGAACGGCGATCTCCGCGCGGTTGGCGACGAGAACCTTGGCGAACACCATGAACCTCCATAGAGAAAACTAGGGTCAGACTTTACCTACACATGGAAACATGGAGGCCGTCCGTCCGCTCGCACCGCCCGCGCACGACCAGGGGGCACGCACCGAGCAGACTGAATCCTGCCACGCTCACGACTTGGCGGGCGCTCGTGCCCATCCTGCGGCTACGGTGGGACCCGTGCTCGTGCTCGGGATCTGCAGCCTCAAGGGAGGCGTCGGCAAGACGTCGGTGACCCTCGGGCTCGCCTCCGCCGCTCTCGCCCGGGGGCTTCGCACCCTCGTGATCGACCTGGACCCCCAGGGCGACTCGACGATGGCCCTCGCTCCCCCGGCCGACCCGGACGCGCTCGACGTCGCGGCGGTCCTCGACTCGCCGACGTACGACACGATCCAGCGCGCGCTCGCCCAGAGCACGTGGGCCCCCGAGGGGCTCGACCTGCTGCGCGGCTCCGAGAGCTCGGCACGGCACGACGGCGTCGACATCCCCGCACCGACCGTGGGCCACCTCGCCGAGACGCTCTCGATCCTCCAGGGCTACGACCTCGTGCTCGTGGACTGCCCCCCGTCGCTCGGTGGGTTGACCCGCATGGGGCTCTCGGCGTGCGATCGCGCGATGGTCGTGGCCGAGCCGGGACTCTTCGCGGTCATGGCCGTCGGACGCGCGATGCGCACGATCGACCAGCTGCGTCGCACCGGCGCGACGCGGGTCCAGCCACTGGGAATCGCGGTCAACCGCGTCAAGACCCGCTCCGTCGAGCAGGAGTACCGGCTCGACGAGCTCAGGACGTTGTACGGGCCGCTCGTGCTGAGCCCCGTCATTCCCGAGCGCGCCGCGCTCCAGCAGGCACAGGGGGCGGCCGTGCCGATCCACGCGTGGCCCGGCGCGGCCGCGCGCGTCGTGTCCTTCGCGTTCGACCAGCTCCTCGACCGGGCGCTGCGCGCTCCGCGCTAGAACGGGCCCTCTCTAGCTAGACGACGTTGCGGGCGCGCCGCGCGGCAAGCTCGTCCGTGACCACCGGCGTGGAGTCCTCGGCACGCTCCGTGGGCAGCTCCGCGAGCGTGCCCTCGACCTCGCGCCAGACGCGTCCGACGGCGATGCCGAACACTCCTTGCCCTCCCTGGACGAGGTCGATCACCTCGTCGGCGGACGTGCACTCGTAGACGCTCGCGCCGTCGGACATGAGCGTGATCTGGGCGAGGTCCTCGACCCCGCGCTCGCGCAGGTGGGTCACCGCGGTGCGGATCTGCTGGAGCGAGACGCCTGTGTCAAGCAGCCGCTTGACGACCTTGAGCACGAGGATGTCGCGGAAGGAGTAGAGGCGGTGGGTACCCGACCCGGTGGCCGGGCGCACCGTGGGCTCGACGAGCCCGGTGCGGGCCCAGTAGTCGAGCTGCCGGTAGGTGATGCCCGCCGCGCGGCACGCCGTCGGACCGCGATAGCCCTCGTCGGCGTCGAGCTCGGGGAGCTCCTCGCCGAACAGCAGACCCTGGACACTGTGGGGAACGGCGCCGGCCAGAGCCTCGCTGCCTTCGGTGCCGCTCACGGTTCCTCCACGGGGTGTGCTCGCGGGTGCCGATCCGTCCCCGCGCTGTCCAGGTAACGCTATGGCTCCGGGTGAGAGGCGTCAACGACAACCCCGCGTGTCGCGCCGAGAAGTCTCGACCTGAACTTCAAGGTGAGGGTTCGTCACCCTCGAAGTCCTCCGGTTCGATGCCCTCGAGGAACTCTCGGAACCGCTCGACCTCGTCGTCCTCGTCGTCGTCGACCGCCTCGACACCCGCCACCTCGAGCACGGCGACCTGGCACAGGACGGGGCTGCCCGTGCGGACCGCCACCCCGATCGCGTCCGAGGCCCGCGAGTCGATCCGTACCCCCGAGGCGAGGACGAGCGCCGCGTGGAACACCCCGTCGAGGAGCTGGGTGATCTCGACGTGGTCGATCGCGTTGCCCGTCGCCTCGATGACGCTGCACAGCAGGTCGTGCGTCAGGGGGCGAACGGGGACGACCCCCTCGACGGCCACCGCGATGGACGTCGCCTCGGCCGGGCCCACGACGATCGGCAAGACGAGTCGACGCGCCGGTTCGTGCAGGAGCACGACGAGGTCCTCGCCGGGCAGGTGCCGGCGCACCCCCGCGACGTCGAGCGGGACCAGGTCGTCACTGCGCACCCCACCTACGCTACGACCCCCGGGGGTGCGACGCGCCGGGAACGGCCGAGCGAGCGATCAGTCGCCGAGCCGCTCGACCCCGCCGCGCACGAAGGCGGTGTGCAGCTGCGCGCACAGCTCCCCCACCTCGGCCGCGACGGTGCCCGCCTTCGCGCGGGCGGACGCGCTCCGTTGGCTGCGCCACGGCGCGGCGACCTGCTCGACGACGTCCACCTGTCGGTCGGCCGCCTGGCGGAACGAGCGCAGGTGCCGTGCGTCGATGCCGTGCTCGGCCAGCGCGGCCGCGATCCGCACGACCTCGACCGCCCCGGCCTCGAGGTGGCCCGAGCCGTGGGGGCCGAGAACACCCCCGTCCACGAGGTCGGTGACGAAGTCCACGTCGACGTCGGCCCGACGGGCGACGTCGTCCACCGTCAGCGGCCCGTCCGCAGCATTGCGCGCCACCTCACCGTCCTTGGCCGCGAGGTGCGGCGTGAGCGCGTGAGTCCCTCGACCGGCGTCGAGCTCGGCGAGCTGCTCCCCGATGACCTTGAGGGGAAGGTACCTGTCGCGCTGCTGGCGAAGCACGTACCGCAACCGCTCGACGTCGGCCGGGCTGTACTGGCGGTAGCCCGCGGGCGTGCGCACGGGGGTGACGAGCCCTTGCTCCTCGAGGAACCTCAGCTTCGAGTGGCTCACCGCCGGGAACTCTCCGCCGAGCGCCGCGAGCACGTCAGAGATCCGCATCGTCGCGTGCCGCGAGATCCCCTGGGGCCACGGGCCGGACGCGACGTGCTGGGCCGCGGGGACCGACGGTGCGTGCTCGCTCTCCCCGGCGCGCTGCGGTGCAGGCGCCATCAGTCGTCAGAGCCCGCGGCCGCGGCCTCGTCCCCCGCTCCGCGATGACGCACGGGGCTCGGGTGGAACGTCATGCGGAACTTGCCGATCTGCACCTCGTCGCCCGCCCGCAGCAGCACCGAGTCGATGCGCTCCCGGTTCACGTACGTGCCGTTGAGCGAGCCCACGTCACGCACCACGAAGTCGTCCAGCTCCCGGACGAACTCGGCGTGCCGACGAGACACCGTGACGTCGTCGAGGAAGATGTCCGCCTGCTCCGACCGCCCCGCGAGCGTGCGCTCGGCGTCGAGCAGGAAACGCGCGCCCGAGCTGGGTCCACGCTCGACGATGAGGAGGGCCGAGGTCCGCGGGAGCGCGGCGACCGCGTCCTTGTCCTCCGCCGAGAGCCCCCGCAGTCCCGGGTCGGACTCCGCGGGGAGCACGGCACCGATCGACACGGTCGTGTCCGTCACGTGCGGCTCTGCCTCGGGGTCCCGAGGGGTGGGCGGCTGCTCGCTCATCGCACCTCAATCGTTCGTCGTCGTCGTGCTCGGCTCTACCCTAGGCGCAGCCGGGGGTCGCGCGGGACCAGTCGAGGCATCGGCACCATCCTGTCCCCGGTTGAGCCCCTCAGGACCCTCCCTCGGCCGGGGTCGCGAACCGGGGCTCGCGCGGTGTGCGCGTCGCCGTGATCTCGACGCCGGTCTCGACCCGGACGTTCGCGGTGGCACCCTGGCTGCGCACGAGGGCGAGAGCGCCGCCCGGGATCTCGAGCGCTTGCGAGATGGTGTGGGAGTCCCCGATGGCGAGCCAGGTCGCCGGGTTGCCGACGAGCACGCCGTCGACGAGCACGCCGTCGGGCCCGTCGAGGAAGAACGTCTCGGCCGTGACGCGGCGCCCGTCGACCTGGACGGCCTCCGCACCCGCGTTGCGCAGCTCGGTGAGCACGGTCACGTACGTCGACGCGGCGAGGGCACGGTTGACGTCGTTGACGGTGAGGACCACGCCGGGGCCGACGGCGGGAAGCCGGCCGGAGAGCACCCCGAGCGTCGCCGCCCGCTCGGTCGCCGCCTCGAGAGCGGCTTGCTGCTGGTTGGTGCCGCTCGCGAGCTCGTCGCGGGTGCGCTGCAGCTCGGCGACCCGGCCGCGCAGCTCGCGCGAGTGGTCGGTCGTCTCCTCGAGGAGCTGGACGAGGTCGGACTGGCGCAGCGCGGAGAGTCCGCTCGACTGGGTGTGACGCACCTGGGTGACGAGCGCGAACCCGAGCAGCATGCACAGCAGCCCTACGAGCAAGTGGCTCGGTCGCGCCTGCGGGCGCAGGCTGCGCAGCAGCACCCGCCACGACTCGCGCGTGGTGGGTTCGGGCCGCACGGGCCGCTCCGCGGTCACGCTCAGGCCTTGAAGAGGTGTCGACGGATCGCGGCGGCGTTGGAGAAGATGCGGATCCCGAGCACGACGACGACGGCCGTGGAGAGCTGCGTGCCCACCCCGAGCTGGTCCCCGAGGAACACGATGAGCGCGGCGAGCACGACGTTCGACAAGAACGAGACCACGAAGACCTTGTCGTCGAAGATCCCGTCGAGGCGGGCGCGCAGGCCGCCGAACAGCGCGTCGAGGGCCGCGATGACGGCGATCGGCAGGTAGGGCTGCATGCCCGCGGGGACGGTGGGCTCGAGGAGAAGTCCGGCGATCACCCCGACCACGAGACCCAGGACGGCGATCATGTCTCCTCCTCCTGCGCCTCCAGGACCAAGGGCGCCGCACGGTCCAGCGTAGGCGCTGCAGCGGCGGGGACGAGCAGGCTCGCGACGGAGTCCACGGAGCCGGTGATGTCGTACGCCGCACGCAGCAGCGCGAGGTGGTCCCTCGCCGGCGTCCCCGCAAACCTGGTCTCGAGCCGGTCCGGGTCACCGATCGCCTCGACCACGTAGGGGCTCGCGAGCGGCACGAGGTCCACGAGCACGGCCTGTCCGGCGGACCGGATCGCCGTGAGGCCCGTGACCCGGAGCCCGTTGACGCTCACGGCCTCCGCCCCGGCCGCCCACAGTCCGTTCACCACGACGCGCAGGTCCGAGTCGTGCACCCGGCGGTCGACGTCGCTCTCTCCCGCGTCCGCCGCATCGGCAAGCGTGACGCGGACACCGGGTCCCTCGAGCGCCGTGGCCCCCGAGACGGCTTCGTCGACGGCGAGTCGCGCGAGGATCTGCGGATCGCTCGCCTCGAGCGCAGCGCGCTGGAGGGACTGGATCTCGGTGTCGAGCGCTGCGAGCTGGGTCTCCGCGGCCGACACCTCGAGGCTGCGCTGGCGCACCTCCTCCTCGAGCACGGCCCGCGCCTGCACGACGGCGGGCTGCGGGGCGCGCAGCGTGACCGCCGCGGTCACCGTGAGTACGCCGAGGGCGACGGCGAGGACCGCGAGCAGGGCCGACCCGCCGACCGTCCGGCGCGGAGCTCCCTCGGTCTCGCGCCGCCGCGCAGCGGCCTCATAGCCCGGGTCGAGCGGTCGCGTGAGCAAGGACGTGAGCAGGCTCATGGACGCGGCAAGGCCGCCGTTGCCCCGATCCTGGCCCCGCTCCGTCATGGCCGCGGCGCCTCCGCGGCGCGCAAGAGGCCCGAGGCCTGCCGGACGTAGAGCACCCCGGAGACCCAGTAGAGCCCGATCCCCCACCACGCGAACGCCCACCCGGCGACGTGGGCGACCGTGCCGACCGCCCCGTCCCACTGCGCGAGGAGCAGCAGGGGGAAGGCGTAGAGCAGCGCGAACGTGCCGGCCTTGCCCACGAAGTGCACCGGCAGCGGGCCGTAGCCGCGCCGCGCGAGGGCGGGCAGGGAGCACGCCAGGAGCAGGTCGCGCCCGACGAGCACGACGACGAGCCACCACGGCACGACGTCGCGCCACGCGAGCAGCACGAGCGTGACGAGGATGTAGAGGCGGTCCGCGGCGGGGTCGAGCATCGCACCGAGCCGCGAGGACTGGTCGAACCTCCGGGCGATCACCCCGTCGAGCCAGTCGGAGAAGCCCGCGACGGCGAGCACGGCGAGCGCCGCGAGGTCGTGGCCGGCGACGATGAGCCACGCGAACACGGGCACGAGGAGGAGCCGCGCCACGCTGATCGCGTTCGGCACGGTCCACACACGGTCCGCGCTTCGGGTCATTCGTCCGCCACAGCGGCCCGCACGGCGGCGACGAACACGTCGACGTCGTCCTCGGTCGTGTCGAACGCGCACATCCAGCGGACCTCGCCGCGCGCCGCGTCCCAGTCGTAGAAGTGGAACGACTCGCGCAGGCGTGCGGCGACGCCGTCGGGCAGGACCGCGAACACGGCGTTCGCCTGCGTGGCCTGGGTGAGCCGCACCCCGGGCAGCCCTTCGACTCCCGCGCGCAGGCGCGCCGCCATGGCGTTCGCGTGACCGGCCGAGCGCTGCCACAGGTCGCCCGAGTAGAGGGCGAGGAGCTGGGCGGAGATGAACCGCATCTTCGAACCGAGCTGCATGTCGAGCTTGCGCAGGTACGTCAGGGCCTGCGCGAGCTCCGGGTCCGCGACGACGATCGCCTCCGCGCCGAGCAGGCCGTTCTTGGTCCCGCCGAGGCCCACGACGTCGACCCCGAGGTGCGTCGTCGTCTCCCCCAGGCCGACCCCGAGCGCTGCCGCGGCGTTGGACAGTCGCGCGCCGTCGACGTAGAGCTTCATGCCCAGGCCGTGGGCGTGCTCCGCGAGGGCACGGACCTCCTCGGGGGTGTAGACGGTGCCGAGCTCGGTGGACTGCGTGATCGCGACCACGGCCGGCTGGGCGTGGTGCTCGTCGCCGAACCCCCAGGCCTCCCGGTCGACGAGCTCGGGAGTGAGCTTGCCGTCCTCGCTCGGCACGGTGAGGAGCTTGATCCCCGCCACGCGTTCCGGCGCGCCTCCCTCGTCGACGTGCACGTGGGCCTTCGTCGTGCAGATCACCGCACCCCAGCGCGGGAGCATCGACTGCAGGGCCACGACGTTGGCCCCCGTGCCGTTGAAGACGGGGAAGGTGTGCGCACCCTCGCCGAAGTGGCCGCGCATCACGTCCTGGAGCGCTGCGGTGTAGTCGTCCGCACCGTAGGAACCCTGATGCCCTCCGTTCGCGGCGACGACGGCATCGAGGACCTCGGGGTGGGCGCCGGCGTAGTTGTCAGAGGCGAAGCCGCGCGTGGACGGGTCATGGAGTCTGGTCACCGGGACAGTCTCCCGCACGTCGGGCGCCCCTCGTACCAGGTTCGCTCACCCCGTGATGCCGGACGTCGCCTCGACGACGCCGGAGATCTTGCGCGCGAGCGCCTCGTGGAACATCGACAGCGGGAACTCGTCCGGGAGCACCGCGTCCGTCATCTCCTTGAGCGGGCCCGAGACGGGCAACACGTCGACGCCCTTGGCCCACCGCGAGGCCGGGTGCGGCGCGAGCGTTGCCGAGACGAGCTCGTACGCGGCGAGCCAGTGCGCGATCTTGGGTCGGTCGATCGAGCGCCAGTAGAGCTCCTCGATCTGGGCGCCGAGCGCGAGGACCGCCGCGGGGACGTCGGGCCAGTCCACGGAGAGCCGGTTGTCCGTCCAGTGCACCACCCCACGCTGGTGGAGCCATGCGAAGAGGAGCTGACCCCCGAGCCCGTCGTAGTTGCGCACGCGCGAGCCGGTGACCGCGAAGCGGAACACGCGGTCGAAGATCACGGCGTACTGCACGAGCCGCGCGTGCGCGACTCCTTGCTTCTCGAGCTCGACGGACTCGCGGAACGCCGTGAGGTCGCACCGCAGCTCCTCGAGCGCGTAGAGGAAGAACGGCATGCGCTGCTTGATCATGAACGGATCGAACGGCAGGTCCCCGCGCATGTGGGTGCGGTCGTGGATGAGGTCCCACATGACGAACGTGTGCTCGGCGAGGTGCTGGTCCGCGAGCAGCCGCTCCGCGTCGGGCGGCAGCGGGAGCCGCACCGTGGTCGCGGCAGCACGGACCACCGTCCGGAAGCGCGCCGCCTCGCGATCCGCGAAGATCGCGCCCCACGTGAACGTCGGCACCTCGCGCATCGCGACCGTCTCGGGGAACAGCACGGCCGAGTTCGTGTCGTACCCCGCGGTGAAGTCGAGGAACCGGATCGGCACGAAGAGCGTGTTCGAGTACGCCCCGGACTCGAGGTCCGCGACGAACTGCGGCCAGATCACCTCGACGAGGACCGCCTCGAGCTTACGGTCCTGCCGTCCGTTCTGGGTGTACATCGGGAAGACGACGAGGTGCCGCAGCCCGTCCGTGCGGTGCAGCTCGGGCCGGAAGGCGACGAGCGAGTCGTAGAAGTCCGGGACGCCGAGCCCTTGCTCGCGCCAGCGCTGGAGGTCCTTGCCGAGCGCGCGCAGGTACTCGTCGTCGTGCGGGAAGAGGGGGGCGAGCGTGGCGACGTACGCGACGACGTCGTCGACGAGGGCCGCGGCGCGGTCGGGGTCGCCCGTGACCGCGCCGTCGGACCCTTGCAGGTCTTGGAGCTCGCTCACGGCCGCCTTCAGGCCCACCCACGCAGGGTTCGAGGTGAGCTCGGGTGCGCGCTCCGCGGTGCTCGTCGCGACCGCGGTGACGCGTGCGGCCCACACGATCGCGTTGCGCGCCACGACGCGCGCCAGGGGTTCGCTGCTCGCGAGCACGTCGATCCCGAGCACCGCGACCCGCCCGTCCACGTCGCCGCCGCGTTCGAGGAGGCCGCGTTCGACGAGTGCCGCCGCCACGGGACCGGGAGCCCCGGGAGGTCCGTCGATCCGTAGCGCGGGCACGGCGGGAAGCTCGACGTCGAGCACCGCGCGCACGGTCAGGCGTGGCACGCCGGCCCACGCGAGGAGGTCCGGCCCCTCGAGACCGGCCGGGACGATCGAGTGGCTCCCCGCGACAGGTCCCGCGGACCGGACGCCCGTGCGCGCGAGGATCGCGGCGGCACCGGGGCCCACGCCCGCGCCGTCGAGGAGCACGACGGCGCCCGCACCGCCACCGAGCACGACCTCGCCGGCCTCGGGCCCGATCACGACGACGTCGGCGTCCTCCGGGTCGCTCACGAGCGCGAAGCCGCACGTCGTGAGCTCGGCGGCGAGGGCCGCGGCCCCGGGGAGCGCGGGGCCCTGGGGCAGCCCTGCGAGGTGGACGGTTCCGAACAGCGCCATTGCTGCCTCCGGTGCGAGCGAGTCAGGTGTTACTGCACAGTACGTTTTGGCTTCGCTCCCTCGCAACGCCCGGATCCGTACCGTCTGCCCGGCCCGTGCACCAGGATGAGCGCATGATCGAGGTTCTCGCCGGGACGGGTCTCGCCAGCGCCGCAGGGCTCAACGCCTACATCCCGCTCGTCGCGCTCGGGGCGCTCGGACGGTGGACCTCGATCGTCGAGCTCCCGGCGTCGTGGCAGTGGCTCTCCAACGGGTGGGTGCTCACCGTCCTCGTGGTGCTGCTCGTGGTCGACGTCGTCGCGGACAAGGTGCCGGTGGTGGACTCGCTCCACGACGTGCTGCAGACGGTCGTACGGCCCGTCTCGGGCGGCATCGCCTTTGGCGCCGGTGCCGGCTCGCAGACCGTCGTGACCCAGGATCCGGGGGCGTTCTTCACCTCGGGTTCGTGGATCCCCGTCGCCGTGGGCCTCGTGCTCGCCCTCGGCGTCCACCTGGCCAAGTCCACGACCCGCGTCGCGGTGACGGCGACCACGGGCGGCGCACTGAACCCGGCCGTGTCGACGGTCGAGGACGCCTCGAGCATCGGGCTGTCCCTCGCCGCGCTGCTCGCTCCCGTGCTGGTGCTCGCCGGGCTCGCGCTCCTCGCCTGGACGGCGGTGCGCCGGCGCCGTCGCCGCCGGGCCAGGAACGACGCAGCGGCGAGCGGGGACGCATCCCCACCCGCCGCTGCGTAGGTCGTTACTTGCCGCTGACCGCGTTCTTCAGCACGGAGCCGGCGGAGACCTTGACGCCGAAGCCGGCGGGGATCTCGATGGACTCGCCGGTGCGCGGGTTGCGGCCCGTGCGCGCGGCGCGCTCGACGCGCTCGACACTGAGCAGGCCCGTCAGCTTCACGGCCTCACCCTTCGCGAGCGAGGACACGAGGACCTCCTGCAGTGCGGTCACGGCCGCGTCAGCCTGCGTCTTGTTCAGGCCGGCCTTCTCGGCGATCGCTGCCACGACGTCGCTGCGGTTCAGTGCCATGGAAAAGCTCCTTCGGATCGTGCGGTCGACTCTCGACCGCCCACGGAACTATAAGGGTCGCAGAGCCGCGGTATCGCGCGGGAGACGCTGCGTGTCGCTCGATCAGCCCGCGTCCCGGCACGCGCGGCACGTGCCGAACAGCTCGAGGGTGTGGGAGATGTCGGCGAAGCCGTGCTCGAGGGCCACGGCGTCCGTCCACCGCTCGACGCTCGGGCCGTCGATCTCGACCGCGAGACCGCACGAGCGGCACACGAGGTGGTGATGGTGGGCCTTGCGCTCGCACAGCCGGTAGAGCGCCTCACCGTCCGCCGCGAGCAGCACGTCGACCTCGCCGGCGTCGCTCAACGCCTGCATCGCCCGGTACACCGTGGCGAGCCCCACGGTGGAGCCCTGGGAGCGCAGCAGGTCGTGGAGCTGCTGGACGCTTCGGAACTCCTCGAGTCCGGCGAGCAGGTCGAGGATCTCCACGCGCTGGCGGGTCTGACGGGGACGGACGTTCACTCGGCGCTCCTTCCCGATCGCCCGGGCCTGGGCCTCCATCCTATGGGTGGCCCTCCTCCGGGTGCGGAACCGCCCCACGAGTGCGACGGTGGGAGAACGCCGTGACCTGCACGGCCGCACAGCGAGAGGACTGATCATGGCGAAGCGCCTGCCCAAGTACACCGTGCCGTCCCTGACCCCCGCCGAGGGAGCGAAGGTCGCCGAGGTGCTCCAGTCCCGGCTCCACGCGCTCAACGACCTCGCACTGACCCTCAAGCACGTGCACTGGAACGTCGTGGGTCCGCACTTCATCGCGGTCCACGAGATGATCGACCCCCAGGTCCTGGCCGTCCGCGCGATGGTGGACGCCATCGCGGAGCGCATCGCGACGCTCGGTGTGGCGCCCGTCGGGACGCCCGGGGCGCTCGTGGACGCCCGGACGTGGGGCGACTACGAGCTCGGAAGGGCCTCGACCACGGACCACCTGACCGCGCTCGACCACGTGTACGTGGGGGTCATCACGTCCCACCGCGAGGCCGCCGAGGCGGTCGCGGAGCTCGACGACGTGACGAACGACCTGCTCATCGGGCACCTGCACGAGCTCGAGCTGTTCCACTGGTTCATCCGCGCTCACCTGGAGTCGGCTGGTGGCGCCCTCACGAGCTGAGGACTCGACGACGGCGGGGATCGCGCACGCCACTCCCCGCCGGTCCGTCGTCGTCCGGGGCACCGTGACGGCGCTGCTCGCGGTGTTCGTCGTCGTCGGCCTCCTCGGCCTGCTCGGCGACCGCACGGCGGTCGTGCGGGCCGACGACGGCGGACGCGAGCTCGCCGTCACGTACGCGCCGGTCGCACGCAACGGCACCGGCGTGGTGTGGCGCATCGAGCTCAGCGACCCCACGGGGCTGCCGCCCGAGGTCCAGCTCGCGATCGACTCGCGCTACCTGCAGATCTTCGACCACCAGCGTTTCTACCCCGAGCCCACCGAAGAGACGAGGGACGGCGACACGCTCCTGCTCACCTTCACGACCGAGGGACAGCACTCGCTCGTGCTCGAGCACGACGCGTACGTCGCCCCGCGATACTCCGCCGCCCGAAACGGCTCGGTGAGCCTGATGGAGGCGGGCCACCGCACGCTGACCGTCGGCTTCAGGACAGTACTGGTGCCCTGAAAGGGCTGGAGAGGAGCATCCCGTGGAGATCGTGATCCGCGCCGTCGTCGTCTTCGTGTTCCTGTGGATCGTCACCCGCATCGTGGGGCGTGCGACGCTCGGGGAGCTCAGCACGTTCGAGCTGATCCTGTTCATCACCATGGGCGACCTCGTCCAGCAGGCCGTCACGCAGCAGGACTACTCGGTCACGTCCGCGATCCTCGCGGTGGGGACCTTCACGCTGCTGACGATCGTGCTCGCGTGGGTCAACGCACGGTTCCGCAAGGCCCGCGTGGTCACGCACGGCGTGCCCGTCGTCGTGGTCCTCGACGGCGAGCCGCTCGTCCGCTCGATGCGCACGGAGCGCCTCTCCCCCGAGGACCTCTTCGCGGCCGCTCGCACGCAAGGGATCGAGCGGATCGGCGACGTGCGGATGGCCGTGCTCGAGGCGAACGGACAGCTCTCCTTCTTCACCGCGGCCGGCGCGGGCGACGGCGGCTCGCAGAAGCCCGAGGCGGGATGAGCGCGCTCGAGGTGGGGCGCGTGACGATGCGCCACCCTGAGAAGGTCATGTACCCGTCGACGGGCACCACGAAGGGCGAGCTCGTCGACTACCTGCGCGCCGTGGCCGGACCGTTGCTCGCACAGCTGCGCGACCGCCCCGTCACGAGGGTCCGCCTCCCCGACGGCATGGGTGGCGAACGGTTCTTCGAGAAGAACGTCCCGCGCGGCGCTCCCCTGTGGTTGCGGCACCAGACGTTGCGCGCGGCGCCCGGCGGGCCCGACGAGGGCAAGACGCTCGACCTGCCCTTCCTCGACGAGCTCGACGCGCTCGTGTGGGCGCTCAACCTCGGAGCCCTCGAGCTGCACACTCCGCAGTGGCGCGTGGGCCCGCGGGGCGGGGTGCGCGCCCCCGACCGGTTCGTGGTGGACCTCGACCCCGGGCCGCCCGCGGGCCTGGCCGAGTGCGCGCACGTCGCGCGGCTCGTGGCCGCCAGGCTCCGTGCGGACGGGCTCGAACCCGTGCCCGTGACGTCCGGGAGCAAGGGCATCCAGCTCTACGCGCCGCTCGCCGGCTCGGCGGACGTGATGCGCGTGCACGCCTACGGTCGCGAGCTCGCGCGCTCCCTGGCCGCCGAGCACCCCGGGCTGATCCTCGCCACCTCGAGCCGGGAGGATCGCACCGGGCGCGTGTTCATCGACTGGTCCCAGAACCACCCGGCGAAGACCACGATCACCCCCTACTCCCTGCGGGCACGCGAGCTGCCGAACGTCGCGGCACCGCGCCGGTGGGACGAGCTCGACGATCCTGGGCTCGCCCAGCTCGACTTCCGCGCGGTCGCCCGGCGTGTGGAGGCCGACAGCGACCTCTACCCGTGGGACGCGGCCGGCGGTGCCCTCCCCTGGGTCTAGGAGTCCAGCCAGACGGCGCGCGGGGGCACGAGCGCCTCGAGCTCGGGCCACAGCTCCGTGGGAAGCTCGACGCTCGCCGACGCCACGGTCGCCGCCACCCGTCCCGGGTGGCTCATCCCGACGATCGTGCTCGTGAACCGGGGGTCTCGGGTCGAGAACTGCAGCGCCGCCGTGCGCAGGTCGGTGCCGTGGCGCTCGCACACCGCCCGCATCGCCTCCGCCGCCGCGACGAGCTCGGGGCGGGCGGGGCGGTACCCGTAGCGCGCGACCCGCTGGTCGGCGAGGATCCCGGCGCCGTACACCGCGGCGTTGAACACCGCCATGCCCCGGTCGAGCGCGCTCGCGATGATGCCGCCCGCGCTGCGGTCCAGGAGCGACCAGCGCGAGTGCGTCAGCAGGACGTCGAAGACGCCGAGCTCCAGGTAACGGGCCATGACGTGCGAGTCGCCCCCGGCGAGCCCGATCGCCCGCACCTTCCCCTCGTCGCGCAGCCGCACGAGCGTGTCGACCGCGCCGCCCGGGGCCGTGATCGCGTCGAAGTCGTGGAACTCCGGGTCGTGCAGGTGCACCAGGGGCAGCTCGTCCAGGCCGAGTCGCTCCCTGCTCTCCGCGATCGAGGCGAGCACCCGCGCGCCGGAGTAGTCGCCGCCGCGCGGGTCCACCTTCGTGACGACCAGGAAGTCCTCGGGCTTGCCGCCGAGCTCGGCGAGCGCGCGACCGATCCGCCGCTCGCTCTCGCCGTCGGAGTAGCCGTTCGACGTGTCGAGGGCCCGGATCTCGCTCTCGAGCGTCGCGCGTGCCGTCGCGACGCCCTCGGCCGCGGGCTCCACGTCACCGAGCGGGCTGCCGCCCACCGTCACCGCGGTGATCGTCAGTCCCGTCGAGCCGACCGGCCTGGTCCACCGGTCCGGCAGCGAGTGCACCGTCGTCGTCGTCATCCTTGCCCTCCTCGTCGGTGACCCGGGACCTTGTACCGGGCCACGGGGTGCGCGCGCTTCGTAGCGTAAGGCCTCATCCCGTCGGAAGGACCAGCCATGCCCCGCGCGCTCGTCGTGTTCGAGTCCATGTTCGGCAACGGCCACCGGGTGGCCGAGCTCGTCGCGGAGGGACTGCGCGCGGCAGGGTGCGAGACCGACGTCGTGCCTGTCGCGGACGCGCCCTCGTCGCCCGAGGTCGACCTCCTCGTGGTCGGTGGACCCACGCACGCCCTCGGGATGAGCCGCGCCTCGACCCGCGCGTCACGGCCCGCCCACGTCGCGACGGACGAGGACCGCGCCCGCGCCGACGGCGAGCCCAGGGCCGACTCGGGACCCGGCGTGCGCGAGTACCTCCGCCGGCTCCGGATCCCCACGGGGCTCGCCGTCGGCGCCTACGACACGCGCGTCAACACGACCGTGCCCGCCGGCGCGAGCCGCGGCATCGCCCGGCGGATCACGGCGCTCGGCGGGGAGCTCGTGACGTCCGCCCAGGGCTTTCCCGTGCTCGCCGTCACGGGCCCGCTCGCCGAGGGCGTCGAGGAACGCGCCAGGGCGTGGGGTGGCGAGCTCGGCGTTGCGCTCACCGAGCGCGCTCAGTCCACGGTCAACGACTCCCCGGCGGCGAGACGCGCGTAGGTCGCGCCCGTACCCGGACCGCCCGGACCGAGCAAGCGGTCCATGAGGTCGAGGCCCTTCTCGCTGAGGAGCGCGTCGTGGATCGCGAGCGTGTGCCGCGGCGCCACGAGACGCACCCAGTCGACGAGCTCGGCCGTCTTGACCCACGGGCCGTGCAGCGGCACCGCGAGCACGTCGAGCTCGACCCCCGGGAACGTCAGCGCGTCGCCGGGATGGAACACGCGCTCGTCCACCACAAAGCCCACGTTGCGCACGCGCGGGAGGTCGGCGTGGACCTCGGCGTGCCAGTCCCCCACCGCACGGACCGTGAACCCCGCGGCGTCGAACGTCTCGCCGTCCTGGACCACGTGCATGCGCCCGTGCGGAGCCTCGAAGAAGTCCTCGAACGCCGGGTTGGTCCATACCTGCAGCTCGGGGCGCGCCGCGAGGGCGGCCCGCAGCGCGGCCTGGTCGACGTGATCAGCGTGCTCGTGGGTGACGAGCACGGCGTCGGCCCTCTCGAGGGCCTCTGGCTCCGTCCACACGCCCGGGTCGATCACGAGGCGTCGGCCGTCCTTGACGACGGTGAGGCACGCGTGACCGTGCTTGACGACCTCGAGGCCGCTCATTCGCTGTCTCCTGTCAGGGTCGCGGGGACGTCGAGCTCACGGGCCGCGTCGGGTCCCTCCCGGAACTCCTCGGCGGTGATCTCGTCGGTCATCGTCCGACCGTACTCCGTGCCGCGCTCAGGCGCGGGTCAGCACGAGTACGGGGATCGTGCGCTCGGTCTTCTCCTGGTACCCGGCGTACGGCGGGAAGGCCTCGACCGCTCGCGCCCACCACTCCTCGCGCTCCGTGCCGGTCGCCTCGTGCGCCACGTAGTCGTGACGTTCGGGACCGTCCTGCAGCTCGACCTCGGGGTGCGCCACCAGGTTGTAGTACCACTGGGGGTGCGTCGGCGCACCACCGCGCGAGGCGATGACGGCGTACTCGCCCTCGTGCTCCACGCGCATGAGCGCCGTCTTGCGCAGGGCGCCCGTCCTCGCGCCGCGGGTGGTCAGGACGACCACCGGGCGACCGTGGAGCGTGACCCCCTCGGTGCCCCCGGAGGCCTCGATCTGCTCGGCCTGCTTGCGGGCGAAGTCCGAGGTGCTGGGCAGGTAGTCGCCGTCGAGGGGCATGGTTCTCCTGGGTCGAAGGGCCGTCTCCCGCACAACCGGTCCGACCGTGCAGGTGTTCCCGTCGCACCGAGATCCGTCATGTTTGTCACGGCCCCGTGTCGACCCGTCCGGGTGCGTCACGCCCTAGCATCGCCCCATGACCGGTCACGAGGGGCCCGGCACGCCCGCGACGCCGCGCGCGGTGCACGGACGCCTTGCGGGGATCGCCGGCCTGACGCCGGGCTACTTCGCCGGAGTGATGGCCACGGGCATCGTCTCGATCGGCGCCCAGCTCAAGGGGCTCGAGCTCCTGGCCGGGATCCTCTTCTGGGTCGCGCTCGGCTTCTACGTCGTCCTCGTGACGCTCAACGTGTGGCGCTTC
>Ga0222423_1000258_pt1 | contig 45270 bp, 38 predicted proteins | sample 3A0metagenome_FD_182472 | JGI IMG/M metagenome (GOLD analysis project Ga0222423, IMG submission 182472) | Enriched microbial communities from leaf-cutter ant dump, University of Wisconsin, Madison, United States - 3A0 (version 2) | ecosystem: Environmental > Terrestrial > Nest > Insects nest >...
CGCTCGGTCGTGGTCTTCTGATCCCCCCTTTTCAAATCGTTCCCTTATACGGCCTGTCCTATGCTGACAGGCCGTTACCGTTTCTCAAGACTATGGTGGGCTATTGTCATGACTGCTTACGAAACCACCGCCACCCATAAGGTCGCTGGCGGCACCCTGTCCTTTATCACCCATGACTCCGCCGCGACCGGCACACCCATGGCCCTCAGCGTCTTCGTCCCCGAAGGCGCAGGCCCGTTTCCGGTGTTTCTGTGGCTGTCGGGCCTGACCTGCACGGCGCATAATTTCACCGAAAAGGCCGGTGCCTACAAAAAGGCCGCCGAACTGGGCCTGATGGTCGTGGCACCCGACACCTCACCGCGCGGCGAAAACGTGGCCAATGACGAGGCCTATGATCTCGGTCAGGGGGCCGGCTTTTATGTCGATGCCACCCAGGGGCCGTGGGCACCGCACTTCCGCATGGAGTCCTATATTACCGAAGACCTGCTGGCCCTGATCGGCGATCATTTTCCGGCAGATACGGGCCGCATCGGCATTTCCGGTCATTCGATGGGCGGGCACGGGGCGCTGACACTGGCCATGAACTATCCGCACCTGTTCCGTTCGGTGTCGGCCTTTGCCCCGATCGCTTCCCCGACCCACTGCCCGTGGGGGCAGAAGGCGCTTGAGGCCTATCTCGGGGCCGACCATACGACCTGGGAACGCTATGACGCCGCCATCCGCCTGTCCAAGGGCAAGGGCGCGCCGTTTGACGATATGCTCATCGATCAGGGCCTTGCCGACAGCTTCCTTGACAACCAGCTGATGCCGCATCTGCTGGAACAGGCGGCCTCTGTCGCCGGTCAGACCCTGACCCTGCGCCGCCACGAAGGCTATGACCACAGCTATTACTTCATTGCCTCATTTATCGACGACCATCTCAGCTTCCATGCCCAAAGGTTAAAGGCTTAAACTGAAAGGCTTTTTTATTTTTTGAACGCAAGGTTACAAATTGTAACCTCAGTTTGATCCCTATCGGTCATGATCGCTCTTGCACTTTTTGCGGCGCAAACTATATATCCACCCATGCAGCGCTTCTGGCGCTGCCGCCCTTCCTGGGCGTTTCCTCCCTGTTGACTTTAAGCCGCGCCGCAATGCGCGGCTTTTTTTTGCCCGAAAGCGCTCTAAAGCCGCACCACGCCAACTGTCACATGACTGTCATAAAACTGTTGTAAAGGCCATCCGAACCCCAAGTGCCTCAGGCACTGCTTACGGAGATCCTCCCTGATGTTGAAGTCCTTCACGGCTGCCTTTGGTGCCGCCCTCCTCCTGATCGGCGTGGCCGGTTGTTCCGGCGAAGCGCCCAAGGCTGGCGCCCCTGCCGCAGGCATTACCGGTGCCGGTTCGAGCTTCTTCAGCCCGCTGGCGGCGCAATGGGCCGAAACCTATAAGGGTGCGGCCTCGGCCAATGTGAACTATAATTCCATGGGATCGGGCGCAGGCATCCGCCAGATCAAGGCCAAGACCGTCGATTTCGGCGCGTCGGACAAGCCCCTGAGCCTTGCCGAGCTGGACGAAGCGGGCCTGTATCAGTTCCCCGTCATCATGGGCGGCGTGGTGCCGATCCTCAATGTGCCGGGCGTCGATTCGGGCCAGCTCACCCTGACCGGTCAGGTTCTGGCCGATATTTTTCAGGGCAGGATCAAGGTATGGAATGACAAGGCCCTGACCGACCTCAATCCGGGCGTGACCCTGCCCAACCTGCCGATCACCATTGTCCACCGCGCTGACGGTTCGGGCACGACCTTCCTGTTTACCAGCTACCTGACCAGGGTATCGCCCGACTGGGCCAAGGCCATCGGCGCGTCCGACGCCATCGAATGGCCTGCCGGCATCGGCGGCAAGGGCAATGAAGGCGTATCGGCCTTCGTCACCCAGACGCAGGGCGCTATCGGCTATGTCGAATTTGCCTATGCCATGAAGACCGGCACCCCCTATACCAATCTGAAAAACCGTGATGGCCAGATCGTCACCCCGTCCGACGACAGTTTTGCCGCTGCGGCCGCCGGTGCCGACTGGAAAAACGCCCCCGGCAACCAGCTTCTGCTGCTCGACCAGCCCGGCGCCCAAAGCTGGCCGATCACCGGCGCCACCTTTGTCCTGATGCACAAGGCGCAGGCCAATGCCGACAAGGGCAAGGCGGTTCTGGCCTTCTTCGACTGGGCCTTTGACAATGGCGACGCGGCGGCTGCCGAGTTGCACTATGTGCCCCTGCCCGCCGAGGTCAAGGCACTGGTGCGCGCACAGTGGGCCAGCACCCTGACCGCCGACGGTCAGCCGCTCTATACGGCCAAAGCGAACTGAGGGTCATAAAACACTTTCGCCACAACCGCGTACCGTCTAAGAGAAGTGAGGGGAAGCCGCCCGTCCACAGGGACGGCTTCCTTTCTTCCGTATGCGGACGGCCGGATTTCACCGGCTTTTCGCTGATTTATAACCGGCTTAAACATAATCGTCACAGAGCGCGCCTAAGTGTGACGGTTGACCGGCGGCCCCGTCCGCCACCCCAAATAAAGAGATGATCTGATCATGGCTTCACACGCCGCCCCGAAAAAGGATCTGGCCGACCCGATTTTCCGGGCCGTCGCGTTTTCCGCCGCAACCTTGCTGCTGGTCACGCTCGGCGGATTGATGATCTCGCTGATCATTGGCGGCTGGCCCGCCCTTTCGACCTTCGGCCTGTCGTTCTTTACCTCGACGACGTGGAATCCGGTCACTGAGGTTTTCGGCGCCGCAGGCCCGATCACCGGCACCCTGATCACCGCCGTCCTGTCTCTGGCCATTGCCCTGCCGGTTGCCGTGTTCATTGCGGTCTTCCTGACGCAGTTCTGCCCGCGCCTCATCGCCCAGCCGGTTTCCACCGCCATCGAGCTTCTGGCCGGTATTCCCTCGATCGTTTACGGCATGTGGGGCCTGTTCGTCTTTGCCCCGTGGTTCGCCAGACACGTCCAGTCGCCGATCCTCACCGCCCTGCCCGCTGATTCCTTCTGGGGCAAGCTGTTTGCCGGTGTGCCCAACGGGGCCAATATCTTTACCGCCTCGATCATTCTGGCGATCATGATCCTGCCCTATATGGCCGCCGTGTTCCGCGAGCTTTTCCGCTCCATTCCGCCCCAGGTGCGCGAAGCGGCCTTCGGCCTCGGCTGCACCCCCTATGAGGTCGTCACCTCCGTCCTGATCCCCTATGTCAAAAAGGGCATGGTCGGGGTGATCATGCTCGGTTTCGGGCGCGCACTGGGGGAAACCATGGCCGTGACCTTCATCATCGGTAATGCCCACGGCTTTCCCAATTCGCTGTTTTCATCGGGCTCGACACTGGCCTCGACCATTGCCAACGAATTTGCCGAAGCCACTTCGGACATGCACCTGTCGTCGCTGATTGCGCTCGGTCTGGTGCTGTTCCTGATCACCTTCACGGTTCTGGCCATCGCCAGAGCGCTTCTGTCCTCGCAACGCTACTAGGGCCGAGACTATGGAAATCGCCTTCACCCGCGCCCAGAGACGCAAGCTGGCCAGCCAGATTTTTGTCGGCGTCTGTATCGCCGCCGCCGCCATAGCCCTGATCGCGCTCGGCCTGATCATGTTCTCGCTATTCACCAGGGGCTTCAGCGGCATTGACGGCCTGATCTTCACCCATGACACCCCCGGCCCCGATTCTGCCGGAGGCCTGCGCAATGCCATTGTCGGCTCGATCCTGATGTGTACCCTGGCCATGTTCATCGCCGTCACCGTCGGGGTGCTGGCCGGTACATGGCTGGCGGAAATCGGCGGCGACAGCAAATACGGCCACGCCGTACGCTTTCTCAATGACGTGCTTTTGTCCGCGCCGTCGATCCTTGTCGGCCTGTTCATCTATGAGATGATGGTGCGCCCGATGCACGGCTTTTCCGGCTGGGCCGGCGCGATGGCTCTGGGGGTACTGGCCACGCCGGTCGTCACCCGCACGACCGAGGACATTCTCAACCTTCAGCCCAACGCCCTGCGCGAAGCCGGTATGGCGCTGGGGGCCTCGCAATGGATCACGGTGCGCACCATCATCTGGAAAGCGGCGCGCGCGGGTCTTCTGACCGGCGGCCTGCTCGGCTTTGCCCGTATTTCCGGTGAGACTGCGCCGATCCTGTTCACCTCGCTGAACAACCAGTTCTTCAACACCGATATGGGTCAGCCCATCGCCTCCCTGCCCGTGGTCATCTATCAGTTCGCCATGTCGCCGTTCGACAACTGGCAGAAACTGGCCTGGGCCGGTGCGCTTCTGATCACGGCCACGGTGCTGGCCATCAATATTCTGGGGCGCTGGCTCGCCCGCGACCAAGACCATAGGTAAGGATTATCCATGTCCGACAGCTCCGTTGTCTCCCCGACAGACCTGAAGACCGCCGCCAAAGCCGACCTCAGGCCCGATGCGGGCTTTAGCAGCATCATCGTCCCGCCGCCCGCCGATTCTCTGGTGATGGAGGTGCGTGACCTCAGCTTCTTCTATGGCACCAACCAGTCGCTGTTCGGTGTCAATATGCCGATCCAGCGTTCCGGCATCACGGCCCTGATCGGCCCGTCCGGCTGCGGCAAGTCCACCCTGCTGCGTACCATGAACCGCATCTACGACCTCTATCCGGGTCAGCGGGCCGAGGGCGAGATTCTGCTGGATGGCGAAAACATCCTGAACCCCAGGCTCGACCTGACCGCCCTGCGCGCCCGCGTCGGCATGGTGTTCCAGAAGCCGACCCCGTTTCCCATGTCGATCTATGACAATGTGGCCTTTGGCGTGCGCCTGTACCATAAGAAATCCAGATCCGAGATGGATGAGGTCGTCGAAAAAGCCCTGCGCCGTGCCGCCCTGTGGGACGAGGTGAAGGACAAACTCACCAAGTCCGGCCTGTCCCTGTCCGGCGGCCAGCAACAACGCCTGTGCGTGGCGCGCGGCATTGCGGTCGAACCCGAAGTGCTGCTGCTCGACGAACCGGCCTCGGCGCTCGATCCGATCTCGACCGCCAAACTTGAGGACACCCTTGAGGAGCTGAAGCGCGACCTGACCATCGTCATCGTCACCCACAACCTGCAACAGGCCGCACGCCTGTCGGACTATACGGGCTTCATGTTCCTCGGCAAGATGGTCGAGTTTGGCCCGACCGAAGAGCTTTTCGTGCGTCCCAAGGCCTCGAAAACCGCTGACTATATCGGTGGCCGTTTCGGCTAAAGGCCCATCGCCATACACCTTTACCGCCTTCCCTGCCCGAAACCGGACCGGAAGGGCCTGCCTTTTTCATATCCGGCAACCCTCTCCGCAACCTTTTCACGGAGGGGGTTTTTATATGGAAAAATGTTTTTATCCGCAGCCGGAGCGTGATAAGCCGGACAGGCTCAGACCGGCTCACCGGCCTGAGCCCGCAAAGCATACAGGTTCAGGAAACAGACAATGAGCAGACTAGAAGGTAAAACCGCCCTGATCACCGCTGCCGGTCAGGGTATTGGCCGCGCCACTGCCGAGGCCTTTCTGCGCGAAGGTGCACGGGTCATCGCCACCGACATCAATAGCGAAGCGCTGGCAACCCTTGAAGGCGCCACGACGCGCATAGTCGATGTCACAAAGGCCGATGCCGCCGCAGCCATCGCCGCCGAATTTCCTGAGGTCGATATTCTGTATAATTGCGCCGGCTTCGTCCATGCCGGCACGATCCTCGATTGCGGTGAAGACGACTGGGCATTCTCCAACGACCTGAACGTCACGGCCATGTACCGCCTGATGCGCGCCTTCCTGCCGCACATGATCCACAATTTCGAGACCAAAGGCACGCGCAGCTCGATCATCAATATGTCGTCGGTCGCCAGCAGCCTGAAGGGCGTGCCGAACCGCTTTGCCTATTGCGCCACCAAGGCCGCCGTCATCGGCATGACCAAATCCGTAGCCGCAGATTTCGTCACCAAAGGCGTGCGCTGTAACGCCATCTGTCCGGGGACGGTCGAAACCCCGTCCCTGCGGCAAAGGCTGCGCGATACCGGCGACTTCGACAAGGCCTATGCCGATTTCACGTCACGTCAGGCGATGGGCCGCTTCGGCAGGCCGGATGAACTGGCGGCACTGGCGCTGTATCTGGCGTCTGATGAATCGGGTTTCACCACCGGCACGGTCAATGTCATCGACGGCGGCTGGATCAACTGATCCGGCCTGTGCCTTCCCTCTCCCTGACAGGGAGAGGGGCAGGACCACAAAGGCCTATCTGACCAGAGACTCGCGCGTAATATCGCTGATCTTCGTGGCACCGGTCAGGGCCATGGCCACACGCATTTCCTTTTCGATCAGCCCCAGAAGGTGCGTGACCGCCGCTTCACCGCCGGTGGCCAGCGCATAGATATAGGCACGACCGAGCAACACGCCCTTGGCCCCGAGCGCCAGAAGCCGCACCACATCCAGACCGGTACGCACGCCGGAATCGGCCAGCACCGTCAGGTCATCGCCCACGGCATCGGCAATATCGGGCAGGGCGCGGGCCGAGGACAGGACGCCATCGAGCTGACGCCCGCCGTGGTTGGAGACAATAATCCCGTCGGCCCCGAAGGTCACCGCATCCTTCGCGTCCTGAGGGTCGAGAATCCCCTTGATGATCATTTCGCCCTTCCAGAAGTCGCGGATCCATTCCAGGTCTTTCCACGAGATCGACGGGTCGAAATTGGCCCCCAGCCAGCCGATATAGTCCTCAAGACCGGTGGCCTTGCCGCGATAGGCCGAGACATTCCCAAGATCATGCGGCGTCCCCAGAAGCCCGACATCGACGGCCCATTCCGGCTTGCCCACCGCCTGAAGCATCCGCCGCCACGGGCCATCCTTGCCGCTCATGCCCGAATGCAGGTCGCGGTAGCGCGCCCCCGGCACCGGCATATCGACGGTGAACACCAGCTTTGTTGACCCCAGCGCCATGGCCCGTTCCAGCGCGTCCTTCATGAAGCCGCGATCTTTCAGCACATAGAGCTGAAACCAGATCGGCTGACCGCAGCTCTCGACCACCTCCTTGATGGAACAGACACTGACGGTTGACAGAATATAGGGGATATTGGCCTTGCAGGCGGCAGCGGCCGCCTGACGTTCGCCGCGCCGGCGATACATGCCGCCCAGGCCCACCGGCCCCAGCCCTACCGGCATATTGATCTTTTCGCCGAACCATTCCGTCTCCAGCGACAGGTCGGCGACGTTTTTCAGCACGCGCTGGCGCAGGGCGATTTCCGACAGGTCTTCGACATTGCGCTTCAGCGTATATTCGGCATAGGCCCCGCCATCGAGATAATCGAACAGGAAACGCGGCAGTTTGCGACGGGCGGCTTCGCGGTAATCGGTCGAGGCGGAAATAATCATCTCAAAGTCCTTTTTCCTCCTCCCCGGCAGGGCGGGGAGGTGGCCATACGGCCCCTTAGTCTTTTCGTTCTCTTAGGCGTTTCGTTTGCGCACGTCCATACATTTGCGCGCAGAATCGAGCCTCAGCGTCAAATCGGCGCGCTCTGGCATTTCGCGCAAAATATGCCGCGTCAGGCGCTCATAATGACAGATAAAGCGCACAATCTGCGCATCGGACATTACCGCCGCCCCCACGCGCCCCGATTGCGCCAGTCCGGCCTTCAGGTCATGCTCCTGTTCTGTGCGCCAGCCCTGCACCACTTCAAAAGACGGGGCGGCCAGCAGGATCAGGCGATCAAGCTGCGCAAACAGATCGGCATAATCGCCTTTGAGCGCCTGATTGACATGGGTGCGCCAGATCCCTTCGGGGTCTTCGGCGGCCTCAAGCGCATTGACCGGCACGCTCAGGGCCTCCGCCGGTTCGGCCACGGCCCCGACGGCCCAGCCCTCGAACAGCACCAGATCGACGGCACCGGTCAGGGGCCACTGCGCCCTGAGGAATGGCCGGTCATTGGCCTTGTCAAAGCGCGGCAAACGCACCGGCTGTCCCGCTTTCAGGGCGTCAAAGACCCGCAGGCCCAGCGCCACATCATGCGTCCCCGGCACGCCGCGTGTCACCAGCAGCGGATGCACCTGCCGCGCCAGCCCGTGCCGGGCCTCAGGCGACAGATAGAGATCATCAAGCGACAGCACCGCCACCCGCAGGCCCTGCGCGGCAAAGCGGTCGGCAAGGGCGGCACAGAGGGTGGACTTGCCTGACCCCTGCGCCCCGCACAGCCCGACCACCAAAGGCCGCACGGCCCCCTCAAGCCAGCCGGAAATGGCCCGGCCAGCGATCTCTGCCGTCTCAGGCGATCCGGTCAAGCAGGTCTTCTCCGGCAAAGAAGCGGTCGAGATTATAGGCGGCCCGCAAGCCCATATCGGTGCGGGTTTCAATCGTCGCCGACCCCAGATGCGGCAGCAGCACTGCATTATCAAGGGCCATCAGATCAGGATGGATTTTCGGCTCCTGCTCATAGACATCAAGCCCCGCCGCTCCGATGATCCCGTCTTTCAGGGCGGCGGCCAGATCGGCTTCGTTGATCACCGATCCGCGCGCCGTATTGATGACGATGGCATCCGGTTTCATCTTTTTGAGCAGGGCCGCATCAACCAGATGCCTCGTGTCCGGCCCGCCCGGTGTATGCAGGGACAAAACATCGGCCTCCGCCGCCAGTTGCTGAAGCGACGGCACATAGCGCGCCCCCAGTTCAGCCTCGGTTTCCGCTGCCGCCTGACGACGGCTGTAATAGGCGATTTCGACCCCCAGAGCGGCCCTTGCCTTTTGCGCCGTCGATTGGGCGATGCGGCCAAACCCGACCAGACCCAGCGTCTTGCCCTTCAGCGACTGCCCGAGAAACTGCGTCGGCTTCCAGCCGTCCCAGCGCCCCGACCGCACCCCGCGCTCGGCCTCAGAGGCGCGGCGGCTGGTCATCAGCATCAGCAAAAGTGCAATCTCTGCCGTCGCCTCGGTCAGGGCACCGGGCGTATTGGACACCGAAATGCCCGCCGCCTTCGCCGCCTCAAGGTCGATATGCTCAAAGCCCGCGCCGAAATTGGCGATCATCTTCACCCGCGCCTCCGGCGTCCCCAGCACCTCGGCATCAAGCCGGTCGGTCAGGGTCGGGCACAGGGCGTCATAGGTGCGCATGGCCTCCATCAGATCGGCCTTGCTCAGGGTCGTGCCATCCCTGAGGGTGACCGCATAACGGGCCTCAAGATAGGCCTGCGCCTTTTCAGGCCAGGGACGGGTCAACAGGATGCTGGGTTTACTCATGATAGGTACCGCCGTTTGCAAAACATCCTTTTTCATACGGCATGGCACGGGTCGCCCGCAAGTTCCCCCTGAAGCGCCTGCCTTCAGGCACAGACATCGAAATCTTATTAAATGAGAATAATTCTCATTGACATATATAGCCATCCCGTGGTTCTATGGCCCCAGACCGGACAGCGCAGGTTATACCTCCCTGAAACCTCCCCTGTCCGTCCTGTTGAGGCGAACCCTTCGTTCCCTCTTGATTCCTCGGTGCCCTGAGGCCTGTCTGTAGCCGGACAGGCCTCTTTTTTTTCCACCGCACAAAAGCCACATTGTCGCGCTAGACTTCACAGGTCAGGACGATATCCGGCAGAATCACAGCGCAGAAACCTATGCACACGGCCCGATCCCAAAGGGAGGCTGTTGCAGGCGCTTCGATCTGAATTTCCTCATATTCGCATTTGATAGACCGCATCCCTGCGGCAGGCTGTTGCCATTTCCGATGGCCAGCCTTCGGTTATTTTTTCGCGGCCCTGCGCCGCACAGGATTGATTATGAAACACACCCCTCCCGCGCGCCATCCGGCGCACAACCACCGTCCGCTGCATAACCCCAAGGCCGCCCCCGTGCGGCAAGCCCTCAGCGCCGGCTTTACCCGCCGCGAAGTACAGCAACTGGTAGCCGAGATGCTCGGCTGATCAGTAGAGATCGCGCCGGTAACGCCCCGCGTTCAGCGCCGCCTCAAGCCATTGCGGCCCGACAATCTCACTCAGGGCCGCCTCGACGGCGCGGCCCATATCCAGCCCGCCGCAGACCATCACCGCCGCTTCGTCACTAAGAAAGGCGCGCACCTCATCGGCCTTCTGGCCCAGCACATGCTGCACATAGCGCTGTTCACCCGTATCGGCGCGTGAAAAAGCCAGATCGAGCCGCGTCAGCCGCCCGTCAGCCTGCGCCTGCCTGAGGTCGGCAATCAGCGCCCCGTCCTTTTGCGGGTGCCGCTCGCCATAGATCAGCCACACCGGTCGCGCCTGCGCCGCCAGCCGCATCAGGTGCGGCCTGAGGCCCGCCAGCCCCGAACCGGCCCCGATCAGCAGCACCGGTGCCGTTTCCGGCCCCTCAGGCGCATGGAAATTACGATGGGTCTTGAGGCGCAAAGGCACGGCCTCACCGATCCCTAACCCTTGCGTCAGCAAGGCCGATCCGACCCCGCGCGTGCCGTCGGCCCTGATGACCTCACGCACATAGAGGCGCAACGCCCCGTCTTCAGGCAGGGAGGCGATGGAATAGTCGCGCCGGTGGCCGTCCGGCGTGCGGATTTCCGCCAGATCACCGGCCTGCCAGTGCGCACCTTCGGGCAGGGCCAGATCAAGCTGATACAGCCCCGCCGCCGAACTTTCGGGATTGAGACACAGGCGGCCCGTCAGCGTGCAGGGCTGAAACGCATCGGCACCGGCAACCGTCTCACCGCCCCATTCCCTCAGGTAGTTGTCCCACTGTTTCAGGGCCGCCGCCTCAAGATCATCGACCTCAAGGCAGGGCTTGAGCGCCGTCGCTCCGCAGGCCTTCAGCCAGTCCTCCACGCGGTGGCCAAAGGCGCAGAAATCGGCATAGCTGCGGTCGCCCAGCGCCAGAACAGCGAACCTCTGCCGCGACAGGTCAGGCCGTGCGCTCATTACCCGCCGCTCAAGGGCGCGGCCATCGTCCGGCGCATCCCCGACCCCCGTGGTCGAAGCCACCACCAGCAGACGCCCCGCCGCCTGCATATCCTCAGGGCCAACCGCATCCGCCGTCAGACAGCGCACCTTTTGCCCGCCAGCCCTGAGGGCGGCTGCGCTGTGCCGCGCCAGTTCCTCGGCCTGACCGGTCTGGGAGGCGGAAATCACCAGCACGTCACAGGCCTCATCACCGGCCTCAGGGCCTTGCGCCCGTCCGCGCCACAGGCTGAAGGCGCTCATCAGCGCCCACAGGGCCGTCGCCCCGCCCGCCACCGCCAGCTTCAGCGGATCATCGGTCATCAGCTCCATCACAGCCATGACTCCAGCGCCGGACTGAGCCGTTCACTGCCGTCGCTCAGGCGCATCAGGCACGGCACGTCATGGGTTTGTGCAAAGGCCAGCCCCTTATCGGCCCCCATTACCATCAGGGCCGTGGCCAGGGCATCGGCGCGCCAGCAGGCGGCATCGAACACCGTCACCGAGCGCACGCCACTGAGGGCCGGCGCCGCGGTCGTCGCATCGATGGTGTGCGACAGGCGCACCCCGTCATGGACAAAGGCGCGCACCGTATCGCCTGAGGTCGCCACCGCCATATCGCATAAGGCGACAACGGTTTCCGGCTGGCTGTGTTCGATCCCGACCCAGAACGGCAGGCCATCGGCGCGCACGCCAAAACCTTTCAGTTCCCCGCCGATCTCGATCAGAGCCGCCACCACCCCGTCACAGGTTTTCAGCGTCTGGGCCACGGCATCGACGGCATAGCCCTTGGCAATGCCGCACAGATCGAGCCGCACCCCTTCGGGCTTGATCAGGCCATGCCCCTGCCAGTCGATGCGCCGCCAGTCCTGCCGGTTCTTCAGCCCTGTCAGGGACTGGGGCGATGGCACACCTTCGGGCACGGCGCGCGCACCAAAGCCCCAGACCTCCACCGCCTCAAGCAGGGACGGATCAAAGGCGCCGTCGGTCAGGTGCGCCATATTCAGACCCTGCCGGATGACATGGGCCAGCATCAGCGGCAGCGGCACATAGGCCCCGGCCGGCGCGTCATTGAAGCGCGTCAGGTCGGAATCGGCGCGATAGGGACTCATCTGGCCGTCGATGCGCTGAAGCAGGGCCTCGATACGCCCCTGAAAATCCGCACGGGCCGCCTCAGGGCGCACATAGGCCACGACCTGCCATGAGGTGGCAAAGGCCTTGCCGGAAAAGGTCAGGCGCACACTGTCGGCCACCGCCTGAGGCGGACGCTTCAGGGCGGGGATCAGGACACGGTTGTCACCGGCAGAGACGGACACAGGCATAGGCACAGGCCTTCCGCTGCCTCAGGGCTTATAGGTGAAACGGACGGCTCCCACTTCCACCGACCCCTTCGTCGAGGCGGTCACGGCCTTTTTGGCATCCCATGTAAACGGCGCCCTGACCACTTCGGCCCCGCCATGTTCGCGCGAGGCTTCGACGCGCAGCACATAGTCGCCCGAAGCCAGACCCTTGAGGGCCTTGTGGTTGCTGTCGAATTTCAGCGTATGGCGACCGGGGGCATGGGTCGCGCCCGACAGGCCATCGACGGGCATGTTCAGGTTACGGCCCGACTTGCGCCACCAGGCCCTCAGGTCTTTCAGCCACTTGTTGCCTTCGTTGTTTTTCAGACCGACATCGTACCAGACGAACAGGTCGCCCTTGTGCGCGCCGCTCGCGTCCTCGATCCAGCCCGCCATATAGGGCTTGTGATAGGAGGCGACATTCAGACGCGGCACCTCGACCTCAAGCGTCGCCGTACCGGCGGAAGCGGCAGACGCCCCCAGCGAGATACCCAGAACACCTGTCCAGACCGTTGACTTAGCCAGCATTTTGCAAACCCTTACGCATGGATGAATAACAGAAACAGGATCAGAGGCACGATCGTCCCCAGCCCGACCAGAGGCCAGGTGATGCGCCGCCCGCGCGCATAGATCCACAACAGGCCCAGACCCGTCAGGCAGAAGATGACCGAAGCCAGAGCGATCATATCGATGAATAGTGACCAGATCGGGCCGGTATTGCGGCCCTTGTGCAGATCGTTCAGCACCCCGATCAGGCCGCGATGGCTGCGTTCATAGCTGGCCACCCCGCTTTGCCGGTCAATGGCCATCCACTCATCAAGCCCCGGCCCCGGCAGGGTGAGATAGACCTCCTCGTCCGACACCTCGGCCACAGCGCGGCGCACATCTATGCCCGTCTCGGTGCGGATCGCCGCGGCCAGCGCCTGCGGCAGAACCGCCTTGTCCTGCGCCGCGCCCAGATGGCTCAGGGTGTCCGGCGTCAGGTCTTTTTCCCAGCGCGTGATCCTGGCTTCGGCCTCGATATCGGCGGCATGGTTGAGCGTAAACCCCGTCACCGAAAACAGGATCATACCCACCAGACACAGGCCTGAGGAAATCCAGTGCCACTGGCGCAACTGATTGCGCCAGAAAGACGGACTGAGTTTGAAACCGGTCGCCATCATCCCGCCTTAGTAGGGCAGAACATCAAGCGTGGCCGAATAGCTCAGGCGACGCGGCGGCTGACCTTCGGCCCTCGGCATATAGGTCGCATTGAACCAGTAGGCACCGGCAAACGGCAGATCGACCGTCACCTCGCCATTGGCATCGCTTTCGTAAGACCTGTCGCCCAGTTCACCGCGATAGCGCACACCACCGGCGACGACCTTGACGGCGACACCGGCCACCGGCTGGCCCTCGACCAGTACGCGGAACCGGCCCGCCTCACCGGCCACCAGATCGGTCACCGGTTGCAGCGGCAACAGCTCGATGCCCTTGCCGACCGGTTTCAGCTCTGACGGGGCACCGGCGGTGACGAAGGTTTCGACACGGCCTGAGCTGTAGGTGATAGCCACCTCTTCGGCCCCCGCCGGTATCTGGGCGGCAATATCCTCAGCCGTGCCGCGCAGGCGCTTTTGTTCGCCGCCCTGTTTGAAGCTGGCCATTGCCCCTTCGCTGACCACCGCCACGCGATAGGTGCCGGTCTGCGTCACCTTGAGGTCGAACACAGAGCGCAGCTTGCCGGTAATGGCATTTTCCGCCTCTACCCTTGATCCGTCAGGGGCCGTAATCACCAGATTGGCCAGATTGAGCGGAAAATGATCGGGATAGAACAGGCTGTTGGAAATGGCCGCGTCCACCGTCACATAGGTCGGACGCTCGGCATTCTGGCTCAGGACGACCTGACTGGCTGACGGCAAAAGCCACTGATCATGCGCCTGCGCGCCCGACCCCATCAGCATCAGAGTCAGGGCCGTCCCCAGGGCCGTTCCTGCGGTCAGTCGGTGGATCATGGTCATGGCATTGGCTCCTGAAACGAATGATGCCTGACACAGGGGCAGGCCTTCTCAGGCCGTGCGGTAACACTTTTGAAAATCATTCGCAAGTGCATTTACCCTCAGACGCGCAGAAGAAACATCTTTGCAGGCCGGAAAGACGGCCCTTTCAGCAGCAGCGGAACCCGCCCTTGCCACCGCCCCCGTACCGGGCCTGCTGGCGGTCGCGGAAAAAGGCCTCATAGGTCAGGGGGGCCGTGTCGGGATGGGTTTGCCGCATATGGTCGAGATAGGCCTGATAATCCGGCACCCCGACCATCAGGCGCGCGCTGTCACACAGACATTTGCCGACCGTCGCCAGTTTCGTTTTCCACGCCATTGGCCTACTCCGCTGGCAGGATGACCGGTGCGGTTTCCTGCGTCGTCGGCTGAGGGCTGCGCAGGGCCTTGCGCGCGGCCATCACGCCATAGACAAGGATGCTGACGACCACGGCGATAAACAGGACGCACAGGCTGGCATTGATCACGTCATTGCGAATGATCTTTTGCATATCGGCCAATGATCTGGCAGGGGCCAGCACCTCACCGCCCGCCAGAGCCGCCGAGAATTTCCGCGCATGGGCGACAAAGCCCACCGCCGGATCGGCTGAGAACAGCTTGAGCCAGCCCGCCGTCAGGGTACAGACCACCAGCCAGCCCGCAGGCACCAGAGTCACCCACGCATATTTTTCCTGCTTCATTTTAAACAGAACGACCGTGGCCAGAATCAGCGCCACCGCCGCCAGCATCTGGTTGGATATGCCAAACAGCGGCCACAGGGTATTGACGCCCCCCAGCGGATCGGTCACCCCCTGATAGAGGAAATAGCCCCACGCCGCCACACACAGGCCGGTGGCGGTAAAGGACGGGATCAGCGCCGAAGTGTCGCGGAATTTCGGCACCACCGTCCCGATCAGATCCTGCAACATGAAGCGTCCGGCCCGCGTTCCGGCATCGACGGCGGTGAGGATGAACAGGGCCTCGAACAAAATGGCGAAATGATACCAGAAGGCCATCATCGCCTTGCCGCCAAAGACGTGAGAGAAAATCTGCGCCATACCGACCGCCAGGGTCGGCGCGCCACCGGCACGGGAAATGATGGTCGTCTCCCCGACATCCTTTGCCGTCTGGGTGATGGTCGCGGCATCGACGGAAAAGCCCAGAGCGGTGACGGCGGCGGCGGCCGTTTCAGGCGTCTGCCCGACCAGAGCCGCCGGACTGTTCATGGTGAAATAGATGCCGGGATCGATGATCGACGCGGCCACCAGCGCCATGACGGCGACGAAGGATTCCATCAGCATGGCCCCATAACCGATAAGGCGCGCATCACCTTCGCTGGCGATCAGTTTGGGCGTCGTCCCCGAAGCGATCAGGGCATGGAACCCCGACACCGCCCCGCAGGCAATGGTGATGAACAGGAAGGGGAACAGGCTGCCCGACCACACCGGCCCCGTACCGTCGATAAATTTCGTCAGGGCAGGCATCTGCATCTGCGGGGCCATCAGGACAATGCCAATCGTCAGCGCCAGAATGGCCCCGATCTTGAGGAAGGTGGACAGGTAATCCCGCGGGGCCAGCAACAGCCACACCGGCAAGACCGAGGCCACCGCGCCATAGACGATCAGCACGCCGCACAACTGTTCCGCCGTCAGGGTAAAGACCGGTGCCAGAACCGGCGACACGGCCACCGCCTGACCGAAGACAATGGCCGCGATCAGCAGGACGAAGCCGATGACCGACACCTCGGCAATACGGCCGGGACGGATAAAACGCGTATAAAGCCCCATCAGCAGGGCGATGGGAATGGTCATGGCCACGGTAAACGTCCCCCACGGGCTGCCCGCCAGCGCCTTGACGACGATCAGCGCCAGAACCGCCAGAATGATGATCATGATCATAAAGGCCCCGAACAGGGCGATAAGTCCCGGCACCGTGCCCATTTCACTGCGGATCAGTTCCCCCAGAGAGCGCCCGCCGCGCCGCATGGAGATGAACAGCACCATGAAATCCTGCACCGCGCCGGCCAGCACCACACCGGCGAGAATCCACAATATGCCGGGCAAATAGCCCATCTGCGCCGCCAGCACCGGCCCGACCAGAGGCCCGGCACCGGCAATGGCGGCGAAATGATGCCCGAACAGCACGCTTTTCGGCGTCGGCACATAATCAAGCCCGTCATTCTGCGTCACCGCAGGCGTGGCGCGGCGCGCATCCAGCCCCATGACATAGCGGGCAATATACAGGCTGTAATAGCGATAACTGACCAGATGCACCGACACGGCGGCGGCAATGACCCACAGGGCATTGACGCTTTCGCCGCGACTGAAGGCCAGCACCGCCAGAGACAGGGCCGCAAGCAGGGCAAAGGCCGCCCAGATGGCATGTTTACGGACAACAGTGCCCATGATGAGGATTTCCCTGTAGAGGTTTATAGGCTTTGCCTGATCTTATGCACCGCCATCTTATGCACCGCCATGCGGCTATGGCAATCCCGCCCGTGCATAAGATGGCGGCGCAATTCTTCGCCGCCGATTACTGGACGTGCGGCGACATATGGGCTTAGTGTCAGGAAATGATCGTTCTGAGGAAACCACCATGCCTGACAAAATGCCTGTAAAAACACCCGCAAAAACCGCTCTGGATCGCCGCCTGCTGTTGTCTTCGGGCCTGTTCGCCCTTGGGGCCGCCGCCAGCGCCAGCGCCCGCGCCCAGACTCAAAATCAGACCCAAAATCAGACCAAACATCAGGCCCCCCTCCCTGCCGACACGGACGAATATATCCCCCTGTGGCCCAACGGGCCGGTCGGGCTTCTGAAACCCGACCTGAAGGAAATAACCGAAGGCTCAGGCACACCGGTCTTTCGCCGTACCTGGGGGGTGACCAATCCCCGGCTGGGGGTCTATCGTCCGGCCAACCCCAATGGCGCGGCCATGCTGGTCATCCCCGGTGGTGGCTATCAGATTGCCTCGGTCGATAAGGAAGGCCGCGACATTGCCCGCTTCCTCAATGGCCACGGCATTACCGCCTTCGTCCTGATCTACCGGATGCCCGCCGAGGGCTGGGAAAACGCCGCCGATGTGCCCCTGATGGATGCCCAGCGCGCCCTGCGCCTGATCCGGCACAAGGCGGGCGATTTCGGCCTTGAGGCCGATCGCGTCGGCGTCATGGGCTTCAGCGCCGGTGGCCACCTGTGCGCCTCGCTGGCCACGCGCTTTGAGGCGAAGGTCTATCAGCCGGTCGATGCTGCCGATGCCCTGAGCGCCCGCCCCTTCCTCAGCGCCCCCATCTATCCCGTCGTCAGCATGAAGGCAGGCATTACGCACAATGGCTCACGCAATAACCTGATCGGGGCCGATGCCGATGAAGCAACGGTGCGCCTCTATTCCGCCGAAGAACATGTCACCGCGCAAACCCCGCCGACCTTCCTCGCCCACAGCGAAGACGACGGGGCCGTGCCGGTGGACAACAGCCTGTTGCTGCGCGCCGCCCTGAAACGGGCAGGGGTCACGGTCGAAACCCATCTGTACCCCAAGGGCGGCCACGGCTTCGGCCTGACCAATCCCGATATCGACTGGGGGCCGCTGTTCATCACCTTTGCCCGCCTGCAAAAACTGATACCCGCCTAAATACCGATGTAATCTGAACTTTTTACACAGATCGTCTTCTTTTTACGGCACCGGCGCGGGTGTTTTAAGCGGATAGTTACATTCTTGACCCAGACTGTTGCTTCCCGAAAACTCCTGTGCCGTGACCCCAGATGGACCCCGTAAAGCGTGCCCCGCCCCTGCTCGATGACCTGATCCGCATGGATCAGCTTGTGGCCGTCAGGCACGGTGTACTGATATCGATTCCGATCAATATCCTCCTGAGCCTGATCGTTACCGGCGTGACGTTCTATTACGGGTCGCCGGTCGCGGGCCTGTTGTGGTTTGCCGCCGCCACCGCGATCAATCTGGTGCGCATCGGCCTGTGCCGCGCACCCCTGCCCGGTGCGCCCGAAGGGCGCGGCCTGTTCGCAGGCTTCAGCCGCTTCAGTGTCGATCAGCATTTCCGCCTCGGAACGCTGGCGGCCTTTGTCGCGGGCTGCATCTGGGCGCTGATGCCCGCCCTGTGCGGCGGCTATACCACGCCGCAATCGACCTTTTACCTCATCGTCATCTGCGGCATTACCGCCGGTGCGGTGACCCACGGCACGGCCTATGCCTATATTCCCATCAGCTTCCTGACCCCGCCACTGGTGTCCATGGCCGCGTGCCTGACCATCTTCATGGGCGGGTTTGACCGCTATGGTCTGGCGGCGGCGACGGGGCTGTATATTTTCGCGCTGGTGCGGGCCTCGCTGCAAAGTCAGACCATGTTCCGCGACGGCAGCCGCGGCAAGAACAAGGCGACGGCACTGGCGGCCTCATTGCGCGCCGCCCATGTCACCGCCACCGAAGTGGCCGAGGAAATGCGCCACCGCGCCATTCACGACACCCTGACGGGGCTTCTGAACCGCAGCGGCTTCATGCAGGCCGTCGATCTCAGAACCGCAGAACGCAAAAGTGGCGAAGCCCTCCGCAACATGCAGGTTCCGGTGCGGCCCCTGTGCCTGATGATCCTCGATCTCGACGGCTTCAAATCGGTCAATGACGTATTCGGCCACCGCGCCGGTGACGAGGTGCTGATCGAGGTCGCCCAGCGCCTGAGGCGCACCCTGTCCAAAGACTTTACTCTGGCGCGACTGGGCGGCGACGAATTTGCCATATTGTTCGAGGCCGACCGCATCCGCAATATTCCGGCCATAATCGCCGACCGCATCGTGGCGGAAATTGCCGTACCCTTTACCGGCTTCGATGCCGGTCGCGTCGGCATCAGCATCGGCATCTATGAATCGCACGATGGCGAGGATTTCTCGGAAATGATGGTGCGCGCCGACGCCGCCCTCTATGCCGCCAAGAGCGGTGGCCGCAACCGCCATTACAGCTTCGACGAAACCCTGAGCCACCGCCTGAGCATGAAGCGCGACATCGAACGCGACCTGTTGCGCGCGCTGAACGAGGGCGAACTGCATATGTGGTATCAGCCGATCCTGTGCGACGGCGGGCGCAGGCTGAGCAATTTCGAGGCCCTGCTGCGCTGGGAGCATCCGCGTTATGGCTGGGTGCCGCCCGCCGATATTGTCGAAACCGCTGCCGTGATCGGCCTGTCCGAGCCGCTGCTGAAATATATCATCAACGAGGTATGCCAGATGATCGGGCGGCTTGAGGCCACGCACCCCGACACGGTATGGGTGGCGATCAATGTCTCACCGCGTGAAATGTCGCGCCTGCCGGTCGATGCCTATATACTGGATCGCCTGAAGACCCTGAACATCCCGCCGCAACGGCTTGAGCTTGAGGTCACCGAAGAAACGGCAATGGACATCTGTGAGGTGCAGGACAAGCTGAAAACCCTGTCCGACGCCGGTATCCGCATCGCCATCGATGATTTCGGCGTCGGCTATTCGTCCCTGTCCTCACTGCGTCAGTTGAGCGTTGACCGCATCAAGATCGACAATTCCTTCATCCGCAACCTGCCCGCCTCCGCCGCCGATCAGGTGATGGTGCAGGCAATCATCAATCTCGGCCACTCGCTGGGCATTGAGGTGGTCGGCGAAGGGGTCGAGACGCGTGACATCCAGACCCTGCTGCAAGGCCTCGGCTGCGACACCATGCAGGGCTATCATCTCGGCCGCCCGATGCGCGAAGCCGATATTGCCGGCTGGATGGACGCACAGGCGCACCTCAACACCGAAAGCTGAGGGCGGGCAAAAAAAAGCCGCGCATCTCGGCGCGGCTAAAGTTTACAGGGAGGAAACGCCCAGGAAGGGCAAACAGCGCCGAAACGCTGTACATCGTCTGTTTATGTTGCGGCGCGAAATAAATCAAGCCTTCTTGCCGCTCTGCACAATCAAACCGTGGTTACATTCCGTAACCCTTGTGTGATCACATCCCTCCTCCCCTGCGAAGCGGGGATCGCGTTCACGAAACGATCCCGTGAATCGTTTCGTGAAGGAGGTGTCGCGGCGAAAATTCTTTAATTTTGGCCAGCGACGGAGAGGGCGTGACAAGGGTGGGTTTGCCCCCTCCGCCTCGACAAGCTCGGCACCTCCCCCGTTCGCAAAGCTCACAGGGGAGGAGGTTTAGTGCTTACGGCCTGACCGGTACCACCATCAGGGACAGCTTCTTACCGCCGGTCAGCATCCCCGACTGGATCAGCACCCGTGTATTGTCGGCGCTGAAACTCGGCTGGGCATGGTCGGGCCGCATCAGGTGCCCCGTGGTCAAGAGCCTGTGTTCACGCGTCTTGCGGTCGATCAGATAGACATTGCCGTCGAAATCATCTCCGGCGACATACTGGCCGTCATAGGTGACGCCATTATGCCAGAAACTGCGTCCTTTCGAGGTGAAATCCACCTGACCGAGGTTTTCGAGGCTGCCGGTACGCAGATTGACCACCAGAATACCGGACGGGCGCTTCGACAGCTTTTCCGTATGCCCCATCAGGTTGAACACCACATGGTCGGCATCGGCAAACTGTTCGTGCGTTACCCAGTCGTCGGGGCCTTCCTCATAGACCGGACGGTTGCCGCTGCCGTCGGCATTGACGATCCACATGCGCTGCGGCGCGTCACCACCGGTTTCCCAGCAATACATGATCTCACCGGACTTCAGCGGATTGGCCTGCACATGCCCCATGCGGAAATCGGTGCGCACCACCTCATGCGTGGCACCGGTGGCGAAGTCCATCGCCAGCACCCCGCCAGGCACCTGCGGCACGGGCTGGCCCTGCGGACGCGGCGGGGCCTTTTGCTGGTCAAAGCCGAAATAGGCCGCCTGCTCATTGGCATCGAGCGTGAACCCGCCCGCCAGAATGAAGCCCGCCGGTAAGGTGCCGACAGTTTTCTCATAACCGTCCTTGCGCAGCGTACCCGCCGCCGAATCCGCCAGCAGGGCCGCAAGGTCGATGACCTGAAGTTTCAGCGGCTTATCGGCCCCTTCATTACGCAGATAATAGATCTGCTGGCTCAGGCGGGCGACATTGATGGCACCGGTATTGACGCCCTTGCCGTCCGTAAGCTGGATGATATCGCCGGTGATCTCATTGACCGCGAAAATCTGCGGCGTGCCGTCACCGGAACGTTCCCCCGAACGGAAGATGATATGCACCCCGTCCTGCGCCCATTGCGGATGGGTCTGATAGATGCGTGAATCGTTGAATGTGCCTGAGGTCAGCACCGTCAGGGGCGCGCCCGTCACCCGATCGGTGATGACGGTTTTTTCCGACGCAAAGCGTTTGCCGACCTCTGCCGCTGCCGGACTGGCGAGCATCAGACACAGGGCGATGGCTGTAAAGGTTTTCATAGGTGCCTCCCTTATTGTGCTTTGGCCTTCAGGCTGACGGTTGCCGGTTTCAGCCCCTTGCCCGTTACCGTGACCACGATATTGCCGTGCGTCTCTTTGGCACGCACCATGACCAGCGCCCGCCCCTGCCAGGCCTGACGTTCCGCCGAGCTGAAGACGGTGGAATCGGTCGGGCTGCCATTATCGAAGGCCGCCAGCTCACCGGCCCCGCTGACCGATACCTGAAGGGCCTGTGCCGCATTGGGGACGCGCACGCCCTGGCTGTCGGTGACCTCAACACGGACAAAACCGATATGGTCGAAGCCCGGCGCCAGATCGGCCTGTTCGGCCACCAGACGCACCTCGGAGGCCTGACCGGCGGTTTTCAGTTCATCCTCGGCCACGACCTTGCCCGCCGCATCATAGCCGACGACGCGGATCGTACCGGCGGCAAACGGCACATCATATTTAATGGCGCTGTCGTCGGCGTTTTTCGGCTTGCGGCCCAGAGACCTGCCATTGAGGAACAGCTCGACCTCAGGCGTATTGGCGACGATCTCGACCTTTTCCGTATGCGCCGCCAGACTGTCCGGCGTCCAGTCGTTCAGCACGCCCGGCCCCCTGGGCTGCGGCATGGCCACCCCCACCATGGTCGGCAGTTCGGAGGTGTCGATGACCTCGGTGACGCGGCGGCCAATCTTCACCACAGGCGTTTCCGCCCACCACGAGGCCCGTTCCCAGCCAATCGGCTTGACGACATCGGTACGGTCAACCAGACCGGACGGATTGGAAATATAGGGCCAGCCCGCGCGGTCGGCCTCACCCAGATAATCGGCTCCCGTCCACAGGAACATGCCCGTATAGGCCGGATTGTCGCGCACCGGCAGCCAGTTCGAGCGGTTCTTGCCGTTTTCCGTGCCGATGATCTTGCGCGTCGGCTTGTCGGCATGGGCCTTGGTCAGTTCGTTTTCACGATAGTTCTGACCGACGACATCCAGAAGATCGGCCAGACCATTTTCATAATCGCCCGTCGTATTGGGACGGAACAGGGCCATGGTCACCGGACGCGACGGGTCTTCGGCATGGAACACGTCCCTCAGGCGCGTCAGGATCGACTTGGCGACAATCGGATAGGGCGTATCGTGAATTTCGTTACCGATAGACCAGAGGGCCACCGAAGCGTGGTTGCGGTCGCGTCTGGCGAAATCGCGCGCATCGATCGATGACCAGTCGGTGAAAAACAGATGATAGTCATAGGGGTTCTTGGCCACCGTCCACATATCGAAGGCCTCGTTCATGACGATGATGCCCATGCGGTCGCAGAGATCGAGAAACTCCGGCGAAAACGGATGGTGGGCGGTGCGGATGGCATTGACCCCCAGCGCCTGAAGCCCCCTGAGGCGGCGTTCATAGACATCCATCGGCACGGCCATACCAAAGGCCCCGCCATCGGCGTGAATGGCCGTGCCCTTCAGCTTGATGTTCCTGCCATTGAGCCAGAAGCCCGTATCGGCCTCGAAACGGATATCGCGCACCCCGAAGGTCACGCTGTCATTATCGAGCAGCGCCCCGTCCTCGGCTACCACCCGCAGCTCCGCCCGATGCAGGGCCGGATCACCGATATCCCACAGATGCGGTTTGGCAATCGTCGCCTCGGCCTCAAGTTTGGTCACCCGACCGGCCGGCAGGTCGAGCGTGCCGCCCTTATAGGTGCCGAGCGTCCGGCCGTCCGGCCCGATGATGGCCACCTCCAGATGCGCCTTGCGGTCGGTTTTCGACTGGTTGCGGATGGCGCTTTCGACATGCACCCGCGCCTGATCGGCGGTGATTTCCGGCGTGGTGACATAGCTGCCCCAGGTATCGACATGCACATCCCCTGAGGTAATCAGGCGCACGGGCCGGTAAATACCGCCCCCCGCATACCAGCGCGAGGCCGGTTGCGCCGAGGTATCGGCCCGCACCGACAGCACATTGTCGCCGTCCCAGTTGACATGGTCGGTAATCTCATAGCGGAAGCTGGAATAGCCGTTCGGGCGGTGTCCGACATGCATCCCGTTGATCCATACACCGGAACGGTCCATCACCCCGTCAAATTCGACAAAGACGCGCCTGCCCTTATCGGCCGGATTGACGCTGAAATTCTTGCGATACCAGACCACACCCGTCGGCAGCCAGGCCCCTGAACCGGTGGCGGCGGCATGTTGATCGAACGGCCCGGCAATGGCCCAGTCATGCGGCAGGCTGACCTTCTGCCAGTCGGCAGAGGCACCGGCCTTCGTTTCCGCCCCTTCGATGTCGCCCTTGGCAAACATCCAGTCGGCATTGAGCGATTGTGTGGTGGTTTGCGCCTGAACGCCCTGCGCGCCCGCAGCCGCCATCATCAGGGCCGTAGTGGCCAATATATAGTTCCTGAACATGTAAACCCCGTTGTCAGAAGCATTTTCTGCGAAATGCCGTTTTTATATTTGTCAGGCTCCAAAGGCCCCGACAGTGATCATATCCGCTTTATATTGCGCCGATTCGATCACGTCCTGTCACTTATACGCGAGGCAGGCGCAAATCCGTTGCCGAAGGCGACCCTTTTCACCCTGAGACTTGTCGCCGTTTCCCGCCTGTGAAACAGTGACCGGCAAACTGTCCGGTAAGCCGCCATGCCCCACGACCACAGCCATAGCCACGATCATGACCATGACCATGACCATGCGGGCCACAGCCATGCCCCCGCCGTCAGTCCGGCCAATGAGCGCGTGGTGCTGACCGGTTTCCTGCTCACCACCGGTTTCATGTTTGCCGAGATCATTGGCGGCCTTCTGTCCGGTTCTCTGGCCCTGATTGCCGATGCCGGACACATGCTGACCGATGCGGCGGCGCTGGCTCTGGCCTGGGCCGCCTTCCGGCTGGGGCGTAAGCCCCCCGATGCGCGCAAGACCTTTGGCTATATGCGCCTTGAGGTGCTGGCGGGCTTCGTCAATGCCCTGACGCTTCTGGTTCTGGTGGCGTGGATCGTCTGGCAGGCGGTTATGCGGCTTTTCAACCCGCAACCTGTTCTCTCCGGCCCGATGTTCGTCGTCGCCCTGCTGGGGCTGCTGGTCAATCTGCTGGTGTTCCGGATGCTCAGCCGCGGCGACCGCGATCATGTCAATATCAGGGGCGCGCTGCTGCATGTGCTGGGCGACCTGTTAGGCTCGGTCGCGGCCCTTGCGGCCGCCATCATCATCTATCTGACCGGCTGGACGCCGATCGATCCGCTGTTGTCGGTGCTGCTCTCGGCCCTGATCCTGCGCAGCGGCTGGGCGCTTCTGAAAAATTCCCTGCATATTCTGATGGAAGGCGCGCCGGTACATATCGACATTGCCGCCATGCAAACCGACCTGCCGCAACAGGTCACAGGCCTGACCGGCATCAGCCATGTCCATGTGTGGTCGATCACTTCCGGCAAGGTCGCCGCCACGCTTGAGGCCCGCATTGCCCCTGACCAGTCTCCGGCGCGCGTACTGGCCGACCTCAAACACACCCTGTCAGACACCTATGGCATTGCCCACAGCACGGTCGAACTGCATTATGCGGACAATCCGGCCTGCCCGCTTGAGGCGCAACAGCCGGACGCATAGGTTCCCGCCTGAGCAAATGCAGGCAGACGGACACATGTAAAAACGGCTTATTCGAGCCAGTTTTCGACCTTAAGACCCGAAATCCGGCAAAACTCACGCACATTGTCCGTTACAAGCGTCAGATTGAGCGCACTGGCATGGGCGGCAATCAACAGGTCATTGCCTCCGATTATCATCCCTGCCGCTTCCAGTTCGGCCCGGATTCTTCCGTATTCCACATCCGCAGGCATTTCCAAAGGCAGCACCGGAACGGTTTCCAGAACACTTTCGATCGCCGCCTGTAGTCTGGGGGATCCTTTTTTGGCCGCCCCATAACGCAGTTTCGCCGCTACAATAATGCTCGTGAAAATATTGGCGTAGCCGCTCGCCTCAATCCGGCCTGCCGCCAGACCGGAAGGATTGCGGATGAGGTTACTGATAATATTCGTATCCAGCAAATATCCCGTCATAAGACGTCTTCGGGCGCAGGCGGCAGATCAGAAATATCAGGAAACTCATCCTCCGGGCCGAGACACGGGGTCGTCCTCCATTGGGCCAGAAGTTCCACGATATTGGTTGGACGTGTCACCGGCTCAATAATCAGTCTTGCGCCTTCCTTATGGATAAGCACCCGATCACCGGGCATCTCAAACTCCACAGGAATCCGAACCGCCTGACTGCGATTGTTGCGGAATAACCGGGCCTCTCGTAATTTAGAAGGGGGGGCTGCGATTGGCATTATGGCCTCCTTGTATATGCCACATTGTATATGCCATAAATTACCTCTGATCAAGCGCTGCAATTGCCTGTGGGCTGAGAGCAGACAGGGAGGCTTTTTATGCGTTTTTTATTTTTCCCGCTCATGTAATCAGGCATTAACCCCTCAAAAGGTAGTATAGGCACCTAATGCCCGTCTGTGTACCAGACAGGCCGAGCCTAGACCGGACAGATATCCAGAAAATACACCGGTCATTGAGGGGTCAGGCAGAATGCTGAAGTCTTTTTTTCCGCGTATCCGCGCGTTCATGTCGATACCGGCGCACAATCCTGATTTGCTGAAGGCGCAATATCAGGCCTTTTCGCACCAGATACCGCTGATGTATCTGACGCTTCTGGTTAATACCTGGGTGCTGGTCACCTCGTTTTACGGCCATGCGCCCCTGTCCCTGACCCTGTTCTGTCCGGCGGCGGCGACACTGGCGGCCAGTGTACGCATCATGATCTGGTGGCGGTCACGCAAGAAAGACGCTACGCCTGCCCGCGCCGCTCAGGCCCTGTCGCACACCAACCGCACCGCTGGCCTTATTGCCATCGGTTTCACCGCCTGGTCTCTGGCTCTTTACCCTTACGGCAATGCCTATCAGCAGGGCCATCTGGCCTTTTACATGGCCATCAGCGTCATTGGCTGCATCTTTTGCCTGATGCACCTGAAACCGGCCGCCTTTACCGTGGCCGCCGTCGTCAATCTCGCTTTCGTCCTGTTTTTTGGTTTGACGGCCAATCCGATCTTTATTGCCATTTCGGTTAATGTGGCGCTGGTCACGGTCGTGCTTCTGGTGATCGTAAGTATCTATTACCGCGACTTTACCCGCCTGATCGAGGCCAAGGCCAGAACCGAAGCCCTGAGTAATGAAAACCTGCATCTGGCCAATCTCGACAGCCTGACCGGATTGCCCAACCGGCGGAAATTTTTCTCCGTCCTCAACGAAGCCATTACCGCAGCGGCGGCCAGCGGCGGGGCGATTGCCGCCGGTATTATCGACCTTGACGGCTTCAAGACGGTCAATGACCTGCACGGCCATGCGGCAGGCGACAAGCTGCTGGTGGCCCTGTCGGCACGCCTGATGACCCTTGAAGAGGATCATATCCACATCTCGCGTCTGGGAGGCGATGAATTTGCCCTGATCGTTGAAAACTATGGCACCGAGGCGGAGCTGCTTGCCTTTGGCCGCCGCGTCTGCGACCTTCTGCACCTGCCGGTGTGCCTGCCCGAAGCCACGGTGCGCATCGGTGGCTCTCTCGGCTTTGCCACCTATCCGCAGATGGCCTCGACCGCCGAAGAGCTGTTCGACCGGGCCGACTATGCGCTTTACAAGGGCAAACGCAGCCAGCGCGGGCAGGCCCTCCTGTTCAGCGCCGACCACGAGGCCGCCATCTACCGCGATGCCAGTATCGAACAGGCCCTCAGTCTGGCCGATCTGGAGCGTGAACTGAGCGTTGTCTTTCAGCCCATCGTCGATATTCGCAGCCATGCCCCCGTGGCTTTTGAGGCTCTGGCCCGCTGGCACAGCCCGACGCTCGGCACCGTTTCCCCCGACCAGTTCATTCCTGTCGCCGAACGCTCCGGCCTGATCGGCCTCCTGACCCGTCATCTGCTGGAAAAGGCCCTGCGCCATGCCGCCCGGTGGCCTGAGGGCCTGCGCCTGTCGTTCAACCTGTCGGCCCACGACCTGTCCTGCGCCGAAGGGGTGTTGCGCCTGATTACCCTGATCCAGACCTCAGGCTTCGATCCGCGCCGCCTCGATCTGGAAATCACCGAAACCGCCGTCATGCAGGACTTCGAGGTCGCCTCGGAATCAATCCGTATGCTGAAGAGCCTGGGGTGCGGCATTTCGCTTGATGATTTCGGCACCGGCTTTGCGTCTTTGAGCCAGATGCACGCCCTGCCCCTGACGCGCATCAAGATCGACCGCAGCTTCATCGTCAATATTGACCAGACCCCCGCCAGTTACAAGATCGTCAAATCCCTGCTGGCCCTGTGTGCCGATATGGGGCTGGGCTGCATTACCGAAGGGGTCGAGACACAGGCCGAGGCCCGTGTCCTGCAACAGCTGGGTGCCCATGCGGCACAGGGCTATCTGTACAGCCCGCCCCTGCCCGCCTCAAGCGTCGCCGCCTATCTGGCCGATATGAGGGCCTACAGGCCCCTGTCGGCCTGAGCGGCGACCATAGCGCAACGGGGACAGACCGGCGTTTGCCCGACTGGACATCCTCCGTTTTCACACGCATCCTGCCGGTCGTTATCCTCATCTGCCGGAGCCTGTTCCTTGTCCCGTTTGTCTGTTGTTATCGCCGCCGGCCTGATGGCCGCCAGTCTGGCTACGTCTCCGCTCACCTCCGCACTGGCCCAGACCCCGATCAGTCCGCGTTTCAATGCCGATCCGTCGGTGCATGTGTTCAATGACCGCGTCTATGTCTATGCCACGGACGATGCGTCCAATTCCGGCACCTACTGGGATTCGACGAGCTGGCGGCTCTATGTCTCCGACAATCTGAAAGACTGGACAGACAAGGGAGCCTTTGCCTCGGTGACCCTGTTTGGCTGGGCCAGACCTGACGCCAAGGCCTGGGCGCCGGGGGCTGCCTTCCGCAATGGTCGCTACTATTTCTACGCCCCTGTCGGTGGCGACAAGATCGGCGTCGCCGTTGCCGACCAGCCCGAAGGCCCGTTTCACGACGCTCTGGGTGTCCCCCTGATCGACAAGGCGCGTGACGCCAATGCCGGTGACGAACCCATTGATCCGCACATCTTCATCGATGATGACGGGCAGGCCTATATGACCTTCGGCACGCGCGTCCCCAAGATCGTGCGCCTGAAGGCCGACATGGTGACCCTTGACGGGCCGATCGAAAACCTGACGATCACGGGCTTCCCCGAAACCGACGGCAAAAAAGCCTATGGTGAGGCCCCCTATATCCACAAACATGGCAATCTTTATTATTTTACCTTCTCGACGGGCTGGCCGGGACAGATCGTCTATGCCACGGCCTCACAGGCTTCGGGGCCTTATGTCTATCAGGGAGTGGTGCTGGACTATCTCAGCATCTCGACCAACCATCAGGCGATTGTCGATTTTGGCGGGCATAGCTGGCTGTTCTATCATGATAATCTGCTTCCGGGTGGTGGGTCGCATCGCCGCTCGATCACCTTTCAGGAAATGACCTACGGCCCTGAGGGGCAGATCCGTCAGGTGGTCCTGCCGCCAAAACCCTGAGGGGCAAGGCGTGCCTTTGGTATCAGGGCGCAGGCGGTGAGGTCTGCGTCTTTTCCTTTTTCTATTCAAAACATCCGAAACCGTTAGAAGGGTTAGAGTCTATTTAGAGAAGTTAAGGGTCGCCAAACCACCTTTTTCCCCAGACTCTTCAAAACCTTAGCCATATCTTCCGTTCCTGATAGGTCAGGTTTTTGTTCCTGATAGATCAGGGGACAGTTCCTGATATGACAAGTCCCTGTCCCTGATATGACAATAAGCGTTCCTGATATGTCGAAACATGGGGGAAAGGAGTGAAAAATTGAATCTATTTCCGTGTCCTTGTCTCTAAAAACCTTCAAAGCGATTCTGTCGGAGTCAAGTTATTCCCAGACGGCGAATCAGGGCCTGTCCCCTATTGTTACTTCGGGAACGCGGGGAGAGATTTCAGGAAAAAAATCAGAGTCGTCTCAGCGCAGCTGAAAACGGTTCTTTTCGTGATAGCGCTTCACAAAGCCGATAAAGGCGCTTTGATAGCGTTCCGGCGCGCGGTCGGGGTCTTCGCTGAGCCAGTTGCGGAAATCCTGATGCAGGGCATGAAAATCCCAGCCGCGGTAATGGGTGCGCAGATAGGTCAGGGTATCTTCGGTGACATAGTTGCGCGGTTCAGTCTCAGGGCCAGGCTTGTCGCGTACGGGCTTTTTGACGGGTAGGGCCGGTTCTACCGGTGCGGCAGACGAGGCCATACCTGATTTTTGCCGGGCAGTTTTCTGGCGCTTCATCAGCAACAGTGGTTCGCGGGAATTGGCGGCCTCAACCAGTTCCAGATCATAGCCCGGCAGGTCATTGCGTTTGACAATGGCTCCGATCTCGAATTTGAAACGGCGGTACTGACCTTCGGCACCGGACTTTTCAAACAGGGTAGGCATGGCGATGGCAAAGCCCTCCTCCCCTGCCCCACCGGCATGTTTGCGCGCCACCTTGTACAGCCAGCGCTCACGTCCGCCGGTAATGTCGAAATAGGCGCGGTCGATAGACAGAACGCCGCCAGTCATCAGCACCCCCTCATAGAACCAGCTGGACAGCGAGATGCTCAGGCCGCGTGAACGTTCGGTTTTGGCATCAATCAACTGGCTCCAGTTATCGAGCCAGGAAAAGGTGGCTTCGCGCCGCTGTTCGGCGCGGATATTGGTCTTGATGGTTGTCGATTGCAGACGATCAAGCGCTGCCCCCAGAAGTTCATAGGAACGGCCGGAAATTGGCCGACCGATCGAACGCAGCAGGTCATAGGGCATGATCTTCAGGGTGCGGGGGATGTCGTTCAGGCGGCGCTGCTTCATGTCGTTCAGCACGCTGGCGCAATAGATCAGTATGTCCGCGTCCCAGATGGTGGCCATACCATAGTCGGGATTGGACGAGACATGCACCCACACCTTGCCGTCGGGCGAGGTGTAGTCGATGGGTTTCAGGCGCTTGGATTTCGACAGGCTGAAGAAGGGCCGCTCCATGACCTCGCGCTGATCGCGCAGATTGAGGTCGGCCATATAGGGCAGGAACAGGTCGATCTGTTCGGGCTTTTCCTGTCTGTCCATGATCCTGTCTCCTGCCTGAGCATAGGTATGGCTTGCCTTGTCTGTCGGTATGACCGGGGCAGGCCGCCTGAGCTGTCCGGGCTTTCCGGCGATGTGTTTCCCCGGGGAAACAACAAACCGGAAGCCTTTTTTGAGCCGTCTCTTAATGTGTCGGGATTCGCACCCTTTAGTCGAGTCATCCGCGAAAGGGCCACGTCAGATGATGAGGCGGGCAGGGCGCAGATATGTTTCCCCGGGGAAACGGTCGCGTCCCTTCAGGCCTGAAGCCCCTTGCCTCTGGCCGCCAGTGCCTTCAGCGCCGCCTTGAGCATCTCGGCCAGTTCTGCCTCAGTGGCCCCCGAACCGGCATGCAGACGCACTGACACGCCGTTACGATTGGCCGACAGCACACTGAGGGCTGTGCGTCCGTGCGGCGTGTCGAAGCTGATGACCTCATCCGGATCGGATTGCGGTTCGGCGGCCTGAAGCAGGCGCCTGACGACCTCAGCCGAGGGCAGGGGGCTGCCGCCGCGTGCGGCTTTCAGGCGTTCGGCCTCAAGGCGCATCTGATTGAGGCGAGCGGCCTCATCCGGTTCGCTGAGGGCCTGAATCTTCTGCGCCAGCGGATAGCAGGTTTTTAGCTGAATATCGGCCGGGCTGGCAAAGGCTTCGACCGCCCATTGCGGCAGGCCCGCGACGCTGAGCATTTTCGACAGCCAGCCTTTCGACAGGCGCAGGCGTTCGGCCATGCGTGACTGACGGCCATTATAATGTTCGTCCAGGGCCTGAAGATAGGTACGGGCGCGCTCGAAATCCGACACATCCTTGCGGGCGCGGTTTTCGATGTCCGACAGACGAAAGGCGGCTTCGTCATCAAGACTATAGACCTGCGCCAGAAACATCATGTCGGGATAGTTGTTGGCGCGTAACCAGGAGATGGCCCAGTGACGGCGCGAACCGGCAATCACTTCGTATTCATGCGCCGGATCGTCACTGACGCGGCGGACAATGGCCGGCACCTTCTGACCACCTTCGGCAAGAATGGCGTCGATCAGGTCGCGGCAATTGTCTTCGCTCAGGGTGTCCTGATGGCGCGGATTGCCCTGCCAGATGCGCACGCGCGCCGGATCGAGCAGCAACTGTGTCACCTGCTTGACCTCACCCGTGGCCACCCGCGCCAGCGCCGATTCCCGCGCCAGAAGGGTCATGGCCGATTTCGCACTGGCGCGTGGCGCTTCGGCGGTCGGCGGCGTAGCGGCCTGAGGTTTAGCGGTTGGGGCAGGGGGCGGGTCGGACGACAAAAGCGAAGACAGATAATCAGCCTGACGTTTGGACATGGGTTTGACCTCTATATGGCGACGGCTTCGCTGCGGGCCGCGTCATGCCGCCCCCAGCGCTGACGGACAAGCTGCTCGATCTGCGACATGGCTTCGTCAATGTTCGAGCGGCAGCGTTTGTGGGTCTTTGGCGTACCGATCGGCTTTTCCAGCTCATAGACGGTCATCATGCGCAAGGCCGCATGGCTGATTTCCGCCGATTCGAGGATCGGCACCGGCAGCAGGGCCGGGCCGAAGGTCTGTTCCATAATGCGCTGGATCATCGAATGGCTGGGGTCGTTGGCATTGAATTTCGAGCAGATCAGGCGGCAGAAGTCGTATTCGACCTTGATGCCCGCTTCGGTCAGCTGTTCGATGACCTGACCCATCATTGACAGGAACTGCACCGTCGAACAGAAGTCCGGCGTGGTCGCGGCCAGTGGCACCAGAAGGGCGTTGGCGGCCTGCATGACCGTCAGGGAGATGGTGCCAAGGGCCGGAGGCGGGTCGAGCAGGATGATGTCATAATCCTGGGAAAGATCATTAAGCCCTTGTTTTAATTTACGAAAACGTGAGGCCAGTGTGCTGCCGCCCGAGGAACCGGCCGCCGCCAGCTCATATTCGACATCGAACATCTGAAGATTGGACGGAATGAGATCGACGTTCGGCCAGATGGTCGATTTGATGGCATAACGCAGGTCGTCCTGCGTCGGTTCGATCGACAGATAGGGATAGAGCGTTTCTTCGCGGCGGATGTCGAAATGCGGATTGAAGCCGAACAGGGTCGTGGTGGTCGCCTGACTGTCGCAATCGACGACGAGGACGCGGTAGCCCTGCACGGCGAGATAGTGGGCCAGATGGGTGGTGACCGTGGATTTCCCGACCCCGCCCTTGAAGTTCTGAACGGTGATGATCGCCGGAGGGTCTTCTGGCGCACGGCGTGGCGAGGCGCCGAGCACCTGACGCATGTTCAGAAGCGCGGGGATATCATAGCCGAGACGGCGGCCCGATTCGCTTTCCGGCGGCGGCGGCAGGCGTCCGTCCTGTTCGGCCATGCGGATGCGATTGGTCGAACAGCCGAGGAGATCGGCGACTTCGGCAATGCCGAGGCGGACGTTCAGCTGTTTGATGTTTCCCGGCAAAAAGGCTGTTTTTCTTAGCCTTTCTACCATTTGTTCACCGGCTTCGGCCAGCTGGCCGATGCGGTCGGCCTCACTGGGGATTGCTCCGTCCAAAGGCACGCCTGCCCACTGATTTGCATTCATTTTCATCACCCGACGCCAAATTGAATGAATATTGTAGGATCAACATCCTAAAATGTTCAATGGGGGAGCGGGGTTAATTTACGATTAACGCCGAAAAAGGGACAAAAAAGGCCCAAAAAGACCCAAAAAGGCGGGTTTTGGCACACCCGATTTTTACCCCAGCCCACCCACAGGGCACGCGACGGAGAGGGGGGAGGGTTCACAGGCGGGGCGGAGGGCTGACATCAATTGTGATGGCCTGACCTGCGACTTTGGCGCGCGGGGTGGGGACAGGGTATTGCGAATGAATGTCATTGATGATATTGCCCTCGGCCAATCTTTGCACATTGACGCGATCTATCCCCGCAGCCGACCCGAAAGGGCAGGGTTCATGACTTTTCAGACGACCTCAGACACTTTACTTACGGGCGCCATTCCGGCCCGATCCGAACCGGTATCGCTGATGGAACAGCGCCTGACCGGTACGGGACGCGGCAAACGCAAATCCAATGCGGCGGCCATAGCCATAGGGATATCGCTGGCGCTGCACGGGGCTTTGGCGGTGTATCTGGTGACGACCCGTTATATAGTGCCCGCGCCTGAGGTTCAGGAAACCGAGGCCATACTGGTCAGTATGGGGCCTCTGGCCATGCCGCAGCCGCAGGAACGCCCGCAACCGCCGCGCCCGCCGGTCGAAACCAAGCCCGTCATTCAGCCGCGTCCGGCACCGGCCCCGATCACGCAGGATGTCGCCCCCTTGCCCTTGCCGCCGGTCAAGACCGATGACGGCCCGCCTGCGCCGCCGGTCAGGGCACCGGTGGCCGCCGTATCGAGCGCGCCAGCAGCGGCGCCGATGGCCGCCAGCGGCCCGTCGAATGATTTTATAGGCGTCGATGTCGATATGGCCCTGACCAATAATCCGGCACCGGCCTATCCGCCGCAGGCCAAGGCCCGCCATGAACAGGGCACGGTCGTGCTGCGTCTTCAGGTGCGCGGCGACGGTACGGTCGGCGAGGTGCAGGTGCGTACCTCAAGCGGGTCGATGCGTCTGGATCAGGCGGCGGCTCAGGCAGTGAAACGCTGGAAATTCAAACCCGCCAGTCAGGGCGGCAAGCCGGTGGAGTCCTGGGCGATCGTGCCGATCACCTTCGGTTTCCGCAAGGCGGGTGAGCGCCGCCGGTCACATCATGCCGAAACGGCGGCACAGGATCAAACCCAAGGAGAGAACCTATGAAGGTCATGAAGGGGCTTATGGCTTCGGTGGCGGTAACGGGGCTGATGGTTTCGGCACCGGTGGCCATGGCGCACAGTCAGTGGCTGTTGCCGTCCACGACGCAGGTGGCGGTTTCGACCAATCCCGAACGTCCGGCCTATGTCGGGGTCGATGCCGCGTCATCCAACGGTCTGTTCTATGCCGATCATAATGCCATGCGTCTGACGGGTCTGAAGATTACCGGCCCTGACGGGACGGAGATCGCGCCGGAAAACGCCATGACGGGGCGCTACCGCTCGACCTTTGACGTCAGGCTGGAAAAGCCCGGCACCTATCGTATCGCCTCGGTGAACCGGAGCGTGTCGGCGACCTACAGGGTCGGTGAGGAGGTCAAACGTTTCAGGGGCACGGAGGCCACTCTGGCCAGCGAAGTGCCTGCCGATGCCGCCGACCTGAAGGTCAGTCGCAATTTCGGCCGCGTGGAAACCTTTGTCGTCGCCGGTGCGCCGTCGGAAGTGGCACCGGTCGGTGAGGGGCTTGAGCTTTATCCGTTGCAGCCGGTGACCGATCTGGTGGTCGGGGAAACGGCGCGCTTCCGCGTTCTGTATAACGGTCAGCCGGTGCCGGATCTTGAGGTCAAGGTCGTGCCCGGCGGCGTACGTTATCGCGGCGAGCTGGGGGATCAGATCGTAAAGGCCGATGCCAAAGGCGAGGTGGCTGTGGACTGGAAACTGGCGGGGGCATATTGGCTCAATGCGTCCTATCCGCCGCGTCCGGCTGCCGAGGAGGATGACGATCACGGGCCGCAGGCGGGGGACGCCGGACAAGGGGCGCAACCGCGCGAAATGCCGGCGCTCAGGGCGTCCTATTCGGGGACGTTTGAGGTGCTGCCCTACTAAAAAGGGTTGTTTTTACCGTTTGCCGTTTCGTTAGAGACGGCCAGAGCCGGAGCGGCAGGTCTGTGGGGCCTGTGGCTCCGGCTTTTTTTATTGGGTGTGGTTTATACGAGGTGTGGGTTGGCTTAGCCCTTTGCTACAATTCTGCAAAATGCAAATCTTTCTATAGGCTTTTCTAGGAATGTTTGGACATGCGGAACCATAAATGATGCGCGCATCTTGAGAATTTGTGACGGGCGAATTAGTTTGTGAAATCTGCCCATATCAGAAAAGATTATTGGAAAAATAGATATAACTAATCAAAATATCGGTTGCTGAAATTTTTATACATATAATTGGAAAAACTCATTTCATATAAGAGTGATATATTTTTACTTACTAATATAATCTATGTAAGATCTGAAAAATGATAACGAATGACACTCTGCGAGAGCCTAATGACTACTCAGTTTATTCTTCCTGAAACCATTGCACGTCGCGCCCACTGGCTTGAGGAGATTGTGCAAATAAGTGGACATTTCGGAAATGATTCAACACGTATAGAGCAGGAGTTGAAGCAAGAGGTAAAATCCGATGGTCTTGTTTCGATTGTCGATCATTTACGCTTGGCGGGTGCAATTCCCGAACATTACGGTCACGATTCGAGCGAAGAAAAACTCTATTCAAAATACACCGACGCGCTTTTATCGACAGCGTTCACATATTTGGGTTTGAATAGCATTGTACTGACCGAACGCGGCGATGCTGCCGATGTTGAGGCTGCGAATAAAGACTATGCGTTCGTGGCAGATGCCAAGGCATTCCGCTTAAGCCGAACCGCGAAAAATCAAAAAGATTTCAAGGTTGAAGCTATGCATGGATGGAAGCGGGGTAAGCTCTATGCGATTGTCGTCTGCCCAATCTATCAGCTTCCTAGTCGTTCAAGTCAAATCTATCAGCAGGCTATTGCTCGAACAGTTTGCCTTTTTACTTACTCGCATTTAACCGTGCTTGTGCGACTTGCTGAAGCAACCAATCAGACAATTGCGATGGATACACTTCATCGTATTTTAAGATGCACCGCGACCTTGAATCCAAGCAAAGATGCGATGCCTTATTGGCATCAGGTCAATCGTACTATGCTTGAGGCTCATCCGTGTATTGCAGGGCTTTGGGAAGATGAAAAAATTGCGAACATCGAAGCCCTTAAGGCGGCGAAAAAAGAAGCGTTGACCGCCCTTGCCATAGAGCGGCAGCGTATTTTGCAAATGGCACATGACGAGGCTATTCAATCCTTGATTCGTTATAAAAATATCGATGGACGCAGTCAGATCATTTCCGCCGTTTCTGACAGTGGAATCCTTGAGGTGTCATAGATTGGGCACAGATTCCTTTAGACGTGACCGGGCGGTTTCATAGAACGCTTGCGACCGCTCAAACATCAGATAATCACGCCCCAGTGTTCTGGCGGCAACGCCTGTAGTGCCGCTTCCTGCAAACGGGTCTAGCACAAGCTGTCCCTTTTGTGTTGTCAGTTCGATTAAGGCTTCCATCAAATCGAGCGGTTTTTGTGTGGGGTGTAATCCGGATTCACGGGCACGAAAGCCAGCGCGAATGATATTTTCCACACTTGGAGAATGACGTTCAAAAGCCTCCTGATTGTATGCCCCAACCCCATGAGTCAGCACATTGTCGGTAATAGTCGTGCCAATCTTATAAGGCTTGGTAAACCACAAGATCGGTTCAAATGATGGGCGCAGATTGCCCACGCGCCACCCGCTCCATTCATTTGCAGCGGATGTGTTGCCGCGCCGTTCAAACACGACACTAAGGCGTTGAGCGCGATGCACGGCGCGATCGCGTTCCCATGCCAGCATATCTTTGAAAGTGAATCCTGCATCTTCTAACGCGGCGATGCAGCGGTGTGCATAACGGCGACCTGCAAAAACGATGGCTGAACCGCCAGGCTTTACGATCCGCAGCCAATCCTTTGCCCATGTCGAACACCAGTCATAATATTGCTTTGGGATCAGGCGATCAGCTTCTGACCAACCGTTGATCGGTTTCCCTCTTGATTTGAAAACCTTGCCTGCTTTCTCTTGTGCCGGACTGGCACCCAAATAGGCTGAATTCGTGTTATCATGGAGCACGTCCCAATCCTCAGCACCAATTCCGTAAGGAATATCGCTGAGGATCAGGTGCGCGGTATTATCAGGAATGCGACCTAATCCGTCTATGCAATCCTCATTGAAAATCAGATTGCGCCATAGAGTCTGCTCGTGTGCAGTAACATTTTTTGCGGTTGGCAGATCGGTATGGAGTTTCAGCATTAAACACCTGAATCGGATGGCGGGTGGTTAGAGGTATTTGGCAAACACAATATGCAGATATAACATCATGGTTAACTCGGTGGGAATTCTGCTTCCTGATTTTATTGCCACTCATTTTTGCACAGTATGTCTGTCTGCGTACTATCCGTTTGGTTGTAACCTTACGGATGGCTGAACCTGTGTTGAATTTGAGACACAGTTGCAACATGAGCGGCGATTTTTGCCGGTTTTACGGTTTTTTTCGGGCTATGGCCCTTGCAATCTGCCCTGATCAGGGTATTGCACCTGACAATTATTCGCAAATTGCAGTGCAATAATTCGGATCCCTTGCGGGATCGTTCACCGGACATCTGATGCTGGCGGGCCGGAGGCCTGTCTGTCAGGGTCATTACAGAAAAGATCAGGATATGATTCGCAATCGCAAACATGCCACCTCGCCTTATCTGACGGCAGCGCTGATGGCAGCGGCAGCCGTTCCGGCTCTGACGGGGGTGGCCCAAGCTCAAGAGACACAGGACAAGACGCTTCAGGGGGTCACGGTGACCGCCGAGGAAGATACCTATAAGGCCGATGTCGTGTCTTCGCCCAAGCAGACCCAGGCACTGGTCAATACGCCGCAGACCATTCAGGTCATCCGCAAGGAAGTGATTCAGGAGCAGCAGGCCGCGACCCTGATGGATGCGCTGCGCAATACGCCGGGCATCACCATGCAGATGGGTGAAAACGGCAATAGCTCATCGGGCGACACCTTCCAGATGCGCGGGTTTGATACCTCGTCGTCGCTGCTGGTCGATGGTCTGCGCGACAAGAGCGCCATCACGCGCGACACCTTCAATATCGAGCAGATCGAAGTGGTCAAAGGCCCCGGCGGGGCGGATTCGGGGCGCGGCTCATCGTCGGGCTATGTCAATGTCTCGACCAAGCAGGCCTCGCTTGATGACGCGGCTTCGGCTTCGGTCGGTGCCTATTCACAAGGTGGCGCACGCGCTACGGTCGATGTCAACCGCGCCATTGGCGACACCAGCGCCCTGCGCGTCAACCTGATGACGCAGGACATCGATACGGCGGGCCGCGATCAGGTCAATCGCGCCGGTTACGGGGCGGCGGTTGCCTATGGGGTCGGTCTGGAAACCAATACCCGTTTCCACCTGTCGGGCCAGTATATCAATTTCGACAATCTGCCGGACGGCGGGATTTCGACTATCGGTTATGACGGCTATTATGATGCCGTGCCGGAAATTGCCGCCGGTCAGCGCGTGCGCCGCGAAAACTTCTATGGCAGCCGCAACGATTTTGAAAAGCAGGAACAAGGCTCGGTGACGGCGAAGTTCGAGCATGATTTTGCCGCCGGTCTGTATTTCACCAATCTGAGCCGCTGGTCGAACAGCTCTCTGGAGCGGGTAATGACCGGCATTACGCGCGTGGTGGCCCCTGATGTCGCCGATCCGTCCACCTGGGGTCTGACGCGTTCGCGTCAGCGCGTGAACCAGAAGACGGAAGCCTTCAACAATATTTCCAACTTCACCACCAATTTCGCCACCGGCGCGGTGACGCATGATCTGGTGTTCGGGTTTGAATATTCGGACGAAAAGCAAAACAACGGTGTGTTCAGCAGCGACGGTCTGACGACCGATCCGGCCAACCTCTATCACCCCGATGCCGGCGATGTCATGCACACCCCCTATTTCAACGGCTGGACGGAAGCCCACACCAAGGTTGCTTCGGCCTATGTGTTCGATACGCTGAGCCTTGGGGAAAAGTGGCTGATCAATCTCGGGTACCGCGCCGACAGCTATCGTCTGGATGCCAGGGTCTTCGATGCGACGAGCGCCCAGACGGGGCTGATCAAGACCAGCAAGTCCCTGTCGGCCTATAAGGCCGGTGTGGTCTATAAGCCGGTCGAAAACGGCAGCCTCTATGTTGCCTATGCCACGACCCAGACCCCTCCGGGCAATGGCGGCACGCTCAATATCACGCCGGACAATATCAACAATCCGAACGTCGATCCGACCGAAACCGAAAATCTTGAGGTTGGGGCGAAGTGGGACTTCCTTGAGGGCCGTCTGGGGCTGAGCGGGGCCTGGTATCAGACCAAATACACCAACTGGGTGGTTGGTGATACCGATGGCGACGGCATCAGTGAAAACTATGGCGACCGTGAGATCAAGGGCTTCGAGTTCGGTCTGGTCGGCAAGATCACCGACAGGTGGGACATCACCGCCGGTATCCAGACCATGGAAGACGAAGTGCAGAACGGCGGCGTTGCCGGTGCCACCAGCCGCTGGTCGCCGGAACTGTCGGCCTCGTTCTGGTCAACCTATCAGGTGTCGAACCGGCTGAAACTTGGGGGCGGGGCGCGCTATACGGGCGAGCAGAAGCGTGACCTGACGGTCGGCGAACTGCCCGCCACGGCCCTGATGCCGGTGATCGACGCCTATTGGGTGGTCGATGCCTATGGGGCCTATGACCTGACGGACAAGGCGTCGCTGCAACTGAATATCTATAATCTGTTCGATGAAGACTATATTGGCAAGATGAACAATCACGGCTGGCGTCTTGATCCGGGCGCACCGCGTTCGGCGACCGTGACGCTGAACTATCGCTTCTAAGGGACTGTAAGGGCCTGCGTCATTTTACCCTGATGCGGCCCCTTGCGGGGACTGACAATTATTATCATGATCAACTGGCCCCGACCTTTCCGTCGGGGCCATTCTTTTTTCAGGGATTTGGCTGATGTTGCTGCATATGCCTCAGGTTCTGACACAGGGCGAACTGACGGAGATCCGCGCAAGGCTTGGGGTGGCGCGCTGGGCCGACGGGGCGCTGACGGCGGGGGAGCAGGCCCGCATCGTCAAGCAGAACCGGCAGCTTCCGGCCGATGCGCCCGAAGCGGCCCCTCTGGGGGCGATGGTCGAGGCGGCGCTCAGGCGGCATCCGCTGTTCATGTCAGCGGCCCTGCCACGGGTGATTATTACGCCGCGCTTCAATGCCTATGAGGGCGGCGGCCATTACGGCAATCATGTCGATACCGCCCTGCATAGCGATCCGCTCAAGGGGCTGACGGGGCGCACGGATGTCTCGACGACGGTGTTTCTCAGTGAGCCGGAGGACTATGACGGCGGGGAGCTGATTATCGAGGACACCTATGGGGCGCATGAGGTCAAGCTCAGGGCCGGGGATGCCATACTTTATCCGGCCACCTCGCTGCATCGGGTCGAGCCGGTGACGCGTGGCGTCAGGCTGGCCTCGTTTTTGTGGACCCAGAGTCTGGTGAAGGATGCGGAGCGGCGGCGGATGCTGTTTGAACTGGATATGGCGCTGGTGCGGCTGCGCGGGCAGGGGGCGGATCAGGCGGCGATGGTCAGCCTGACGGCGCATTATCACAACCTGCTGCGCCAATGGGCGGACAACTGATGGCCGCGCCTTATCTGACGGCTATTCCGCGCGATATTGTCTCGGTCGGGGACTATGGCCCCTATGCGCAGGCGCGGCTGTCGCCCATGGCCTGGGACTATCTGATGTCCGGTGCCGGTGAGGAACAGACGCTGGCCGAGAATATGGCGGCGTTTCAGCGGCTGCGCCTTAAGGGGCGGGTGTTGGGGGAGGTGCGCGGCGGGCATACGCGGCTGGAGCTGTTCGGGCAGAGCTTTGCCCATCCGCTGTTTCTGGGGCCGGTGGCCTATCAGAAGCTGTTTCATCCTGAAGGCGAGATGGCCAGTGCGCTGGCGGCGCGGGTGACGGAAACGGTTATGGTGGTCTCCAGTCTGGCGACGACGGCGCTGGAGGAGATGGCGGCGGTGCATCAGGCGCTGTGGTTTCAGCTCTATTGGCAGGGCGGACGGGCGGCATCGCTTGAGCTGGTACGGCGGGCCGAGGCGGCGGGCTATCGCGCGCTGGTGGTGACGGTCGATGCGGCGCTGGGGGGGATTCGCAGTCGGGAGCAGCGGGCGGGGTTTCATCTGCCGGAGCCGTTGCGGGCGGTCAATCTCAGGCCTGCTCAGGCCCTGCCGCCACTGGCCGAGGGGCAGAGCGCGGTGTTTGACGGGCTGATGGCGCAGGCACCGGTGTGGGCGGATATTGACTGGCTGGTGCAGCAGACGACCTTGCCGGTGGCCATCAAGGGGATACTGGCCCCCGAAGATGCGCGGCGCGCCTGTCAGGCCGGTGTGGCGGGGATCATCGTTTCCAACCACGGCGGGCGGGTGATTGACACCCTGCCGGCGACGATCGAGGCCTTGCCGGCGGTGGTGGCGGCGGTTGCGGGGGCGGTGCCGGTGCTGCTCGATGGCGGGGTGCGGCGCGGGACGGATGTGTTCAAGGCGCTGGCGCTGGGGGCGAAGGCGGTGCTGATCGGCAGGCCCTATGTGCAGGCCCTGTCGGCGGCAGGGGCGTTAGGGGTGGCGCACGCGGTGCGCACCCTGAGGGAGGAGCTTGAGATCGTCATGGCCCTGTCCGGCTGTGCGACGCTGGCGGACATAGGGCCGGAACAGCTTTTTACTACACCGTCTGGGTGACCTTGTTGAGGTGCGGCGGGGTGTCGGGATTGAGGCCGCGCGCCAGAGACAGGGCATTGGCAAAGCGGTAAAAGCTCTGGAGGCGCAGGATCGGCTCAAGGGCCGGATGGGCCGTTTGGGCGGGCAGGGTATGGGGCGCGGGGCTGAGGCTGTCGGCCAGCCAGACTTTTGCGCCGCGCGCGGCAAATTCGCGGGCGGCGTCGCGCACCCCGTCTCCGGCGGCGTCGGAGGTGGCCAGGGCCAGAAGCGGGAAGCCTTCGCGGATGATGGCCATCGGGCCGTGGCGTACCTCGGCGGCGGAAAAGGCTTCGGCGTGCAGGGCGCAGGTTTCTTTCAGTTTCAGGGCCGCTTCCTGTGCGATGCCGAGGCCGTAGCCGCGCCCGATGATGAACAGGTTGCGGGCGGCGGTGAAGTCGGGCAGGGCGGCGCGCCAGTCGCTGTCGAAGGCGGTGCGCATCTGATCGGGCAGGGCGCGCAGGGCGTCTTTCAGGGCGGTATGCTCGCTCCATTCGGCGGCCAGCGCCGCATAGGCGACCATCGACACCAGACAGGATTTGGTGGCGGCAACGGATTTTTCAGGCCCCGCGCTCAGGGGCAGCACCGTATCGGCCAGATCGGCCAGAGGGGCGCTTTCGTCATTGACCAGGGCCACGACATGGGCACCGGCGGCCTTATGGGCGGCAACCGTGGTCAGGAGATCGGGGCTGCGGCCCGATTGCGAGACGGCAATGACCAGCGCCTGATCGGCGACGGGGGTGGTGGCATAGACCGAGGACACCGACAGGGCCGCCGAGGCCACCGGCACGCCGGTCAGGGTTTCGATGACATATTTGCCATAGGTCGAGGCGTGATCGGAGGAGCCGCGCGCGCAGGTGATGACCACCTTCGGCGGGTGCGCCCTGAGGCGGGCCGCCAGCGCCTTCAGGCCGTCGCGGTTGCGGTCGAGGAAGCGCGCCACAGCATCGCCGCCTTCGCGGGCTTCGGTAAACATCAGGGTTTCGGTCAGGGTATCGGGCATGGCGATTATATCCGTCGTCATAATATAACAGGTTTAGAGCGCTTTCCGAAAAGTGTGATGCACTTTTCGGATTAAAAAGCGCGTTGAAACAAAAAGTTAGAGCGTTGTTCCGATTCATTTTGAACGGAACACGCTCTAAATGGCGCTTTTCAGGCGGCGCGACAGGTCGCCCAGCACCTCGGTCAGGCGCAGGACGGCGGTATGGCTGGTGTCGCGGGCGTCGGGGGTGACGAAGCCAAGCCTCAGCTCGGCCTTGTCGATGACCGGCAGGGGTTCGGCGCAGGAGGCGTGCAGCCAGCGCACGCCGGTGGCCTCAAGGATCTGTTGCGCATTATCGGCGGTGATTCCGCCGCCCGGCATGATCTCGATGCGGTTTGCGGCCTGCGCGGTCAGGGCCCTGAGCGTTTCAAGGCCGTCTATGGCGCGGGGAGTGCGGCCTGAGGTCAGTATGGTGTCGAAGCCGAGCGCAATGGCCGTTTCAAGCGCGCCGAGCGGGTCGGGCGTCAGGTCGATGGCGCGGTGCAGGGCCATGTCCAGACCCTGCGCATGGTCGGCGAGGCGGTGCAGCAGGTCGGCATCCAGTTCGCCGGTCATCAGGCTGGCCCCGATGACGATACCGGCAAGGCCCGCTTCGCGCACGGCATCGATGTCGCGGCGCATGACGTCATATTCGGTCGGCGTATAGACGAAGCCGCCGAGACGCGGGCGGATCATCGCCCTGACCGGCGTGGCGGTTTCCGAGGCCAGACGCATCAGACCGGCGGACGGGGTCAGGCCGCCGACGCTGAGGGCGGTACACAGCTCGATGCGCTGCGCGCCACCGGCAATGGCGGCCTTGAAGCCGGAGGGGCTATCGACCGCAACTTCGAGGTTCAGGCGCATGGCGGGCCTTTTGGCGTACCGGTCATAAGGGGTCCCCGTTTGTTATAAGTCCAATTATTGTGTTTGGTATTGACTTATTTTGTGAAAATTACAAGAGACGTTTTGCCTTTGGCGGGGTGTGGGGCGGGCCTTTTTAAGGGAGTTTGTTAAAATATGCCGTAATTTCAGGCATATATTGAGGTCGTGATGAATATATTTTATTTTGGGGGTGATGGGCGCAAGGCGGGCATTGGTAGTATGGGTGGGAGGTTTTTCCGCTTGACTTATGGAATGGTTATATATAGGTATTGCCTTGCCTGTCCGTGAATCCCTGTGACGGGCGCCTGAGCGGCGCATGTCCTATCCCGTGCGCTGGCGGTTGATGGCTTCGGGGTCGGGGACTTCCCTCGTGTCCGGCTTTGAAGGCATAATAACTATCCTATCTGTGAGGCGGCGGTTTGGTGAAAACCGGCCGCCTTCTTTTTGGCCTGCACACCGCCCCTGGCACAAATCTGTCACATAAGGTTCGGCAGGCTGTCACATGACCTGCCTATAAGCGCCGTCACGATCAGGTTTCGTGCGGGGGTATGGATCGTTCTCCGGCGGGCCTTTTGACAAGCCATCACTGGAGAGAGCGGGCATGATGACGAAATCGACTAAGGTGCGTATGGGCCTCATGGGGTTTGCGGCGGCGGTAGCGCTGGCGGGCTGTTTCGGGGCCGACAAGGTGGCCTCGCCCGGTGAAGGCGGGTTTATCGGTGGCGGTAACGGGTCTTCATCTTCGTCTTCGTCGTCTTCCAGCTCATCGGGGGCGGCGGATGACTGCCCCAACGGTCTGAGCAATATCGGCACCATCGCCGGTCTGCGTAACTGTCAGTTGCCGAACCAGATCAGTGGCAATCTGGTGCTGAAGAAGCTGCCCGGTGTGATCTATTCGCTGTCGGGCCGTGTGTCGGTCGGCGTCGATATGGGGCCGAACCCCGATGCGGCCCTGCCCGGTGGCGCCAAGGCGGTTCTGACCATCGAACCGGGGGTGAAGATCTTCGGTTCCGGCGGCAGCGACTTCATGATCGTGCAGCGCGGCTCGCAGATCTTTGCCGAAGGCACGGCCACTGATCCGATCATCTTTACCTCGAAG
>Ga0222423_1000259_pt1 | contig 45183 bp, 36 predicted proteins | sample 3A0metagenome_FD_182472 | JGI IMG/M metagenome (GOLD analysis project Ga0222423, IMG submission 182472) | Enriched microbial communities from leaf-cutter ant dump, University of Wisconsin, Madison, United States - 3A0 (version 2) | ecosystem: Environmental > Terrestrial > Nest > Insects nest >...
CCTACCAGAGCAGGCTCAAAACCTACATCGACAGCCAGGCGCCCAACGCCAGCGTAGGCGACGTCATCGGCAAGAAAATCATCCCGCAAACCACGCACAGCGTGCTCGCGGGCGTCACCCCGCTGGCCGTCATCTTGGCAGGCCAGCAGACAGCGGCCATACCCAGAAGCCTGCAGCACCAGTTCAGCTACACGCTGAGCGACGGCTGGGGCAACGAGCTACTGAGCTACAGCGCCCCCACCAGCCAACTGGCGGGCAAGCGCCTGACCCTGAGCTACGCGCCGGCCGACCAGGCCACGGCAGACCTCATCGCTAGCTACCTGCCCAAGCCCCATGCGGACGGAACACCGATAAACCCGAGCGAACTGCCAAGCTCCTTACCGGGCTACCTCATCCGGCTGAAACCGCAAATCACACTGGACGGGCAAGTGGTGGCGCAAAGCAGCAGCACAGTCACGATGGGCACGGACCTCATGGGCCTGGGCGGATTCACGCAGATGTACGACCCGATGCAGTGGGACTTGACGCCCGACGGCAGCCATGTGGCGGGGCAAGCCACGGCCATTGGGATCAGTGCGGGGGGCATTAGTGGCAAGCAAATCGAAGCACTACAAGCCAGGCTTCAAACGGCGAAGGACAAAATCCAAGCCAACGACGTGGCCGCCTTGAACGGAGAGCAGATCAGCGGCGACCTGCTCACGGCCGTGATCTGGAGCTGGTTCGCTGCCGCCGAGAGCCACAACCGGCTCTCCCAGAACCAAGCGGGTGTCATAGAAAACCCGGGTCTGAGCTACGGCCTGTTCCATGCGGTGGCCGACCCGGTGTACAGCTGGGGCGTGGTGCGGCAGGTGAAGTTCCCTGGGGTGAACATCGACATTGGGCACATCAGAAATGTGACCTGGGCCAAGGACAACGATCCGAAGAAGTGGATCAGCTACAACCGGCTGCGGGGGCAGTACATGAGCGCGCTGGAGCATGCGGTACCAGAGCGGTTCTTCAACGATCCGGCGCAGTGCAACAGCTACGACAACCCCAGCCCCATAGCTGGATTGCCGGACTGCCCGCAGGGCATCAGCGCGGTGAAGGCCATCGGGCTGGCAGCGGCCCAGGGGCAGAAGATTTACACGATCACGCAGAAGGTCTACAACGACAACCCGAATATCGTGAGCACAGCGCTGTCAGCGCACAGCTACGACACGCAGAGCAAAGTACAACAGGCGCTGGATGCGGGGTATGAAGTCACCATCCATGAGAGGCCCATCGCGCAGAGTGGGTGGATGGGGGCGGGGTTCATTCAGATCGACCCCAGCACGGGAGCGGGGGCCTACACCATTGAGGGGGGCGAAAATGGAGGATGGTTGCAGATAGTTTTTGCAATTGCAATATTGGTAATTGCTGGATATGTTGCTGTAAGTTTGTTTGCAGCTGGAGTAATTGGGATTTTTGGACTGCTCTTAGGCATTGGAGGCGCTGCCTTGAGTTATTTGCAATTGTTGGATAACATTAAAAAGGCAACCAATGATTCCGATATAAATAGAGCTGCCGCATTTGCTGCGACAAAAGGATTGGCGGCTATATTATTTTCATGGATTAATATTACCTTCTATTCATCCATGACATCGGTTGGTCCTGTCACAAATTTGCATCCCTATGTAATTATCAATTTTGCAATATTCTTTTTTGGCGGATGGTTTTTTGGATGATAACATTTATTATCGTTCATGTTGCATGTGCGGTGCTGCTTGCAATGGGTGGGGTTGTTTTTTACGAAACCCTTCGAGTGAAGCTGATGGACGCCAATTCGGCAGTGTACTCAATATTGGTAATTCTCCCGTCTGTTTCATTTATTTATCTTAGTTCGAGTGATTTGCAAGAAGTTGGAATTTCTTTTGTGATTTTTTTATTAATATTTTTCTGTTTTCCTGTAAAAAAAATAAAACAAGGTGTGCGCTCTCGCTATGAGCAAATAATCTCCGACATACCTTTTTTTGATGATCGCCCTGGAAAATTTTCTTCTATATTGATAGTAATTCTTCTTTATTGGATCATGGCTGCCTTTTTCCTCCTCCAAGCGTATAATAACCGTTGATTTACATAATATGGTTTCGCGCGTTAGGGTTTGATCAATCTTCAGATCTCATGGCCCCTTCGCACCCCTGCAGAAACCAAGACAGCCTGGTATCAAAACCTGCATAAAGACCAGGCCGTCCAACTAGCCCAGGCAGGCGGCGCCAGCCCCGGCATCCAGTTCGCCAATCTGCCCGAACCCGGCCAGCCTTCCCAAAGCGCAGACCTAGCCGAAACCGACGAAATTCAACTCACCGCCGCCAACCCCATCAGCAGTTGGGGTGCAGTGAGAAAAGTGACCTTCCCTGGGATGAACATTGACATCGGGCACCTGAGAAACATCATCTGGGCCAAGGACAATGATCCGCAGAAGTGGATCAACTACAACCGGCTGCGGGAGCAGTACATGAGCGCGCTGGAGCATGCGGTACCAGAGCGGTTCTTCAACGATCCGGCGCAGTGCAACAGCTACGACAACCCCAGCCCCATAGCTGGATTGCCGGACTGCCCGCAGGGCATCAGCGCGGTGAAGGCCATCGGGCTGGCAGCGGCCCAGGGGCAGAAGATTTACACGATCACGCAGAAGGTCTACAACGACAACCCGAATATCGTGAGCACAGCGCTGTCAGCGCACAGCTACGACACGCAGAGCAAGGTACAGCAGGCGCTGGATGCGGGGTATGAGGTCACGATCCACGAGAGGCCCATCACGCAGAGTGGGTGGACGGGGGCGGGGTTTATCAGCGTTGACCCGGCCACCGGGGCAGGGGCCTACACCATTGAAGGTGGGAGTAACGGCGGTATCTTGGGGAATTGGGCGAAGAACGGCACTGCATGGACCTTGATAATTACGATGCTTGCTATTTTTGCAACATTTATTGGAGCCTCCGGGGTGGTTGCCTTGATATTTATATTGGTGTCAATTCTCTTTGGGTTTTTGAATTACTGGGTATTTAATCTGCAGCGTATGGAGGCAGGCTGCGGATCGGATCAATCTTGGGCATCAATGATCTCAGAGATTTTTGGCTTTGTTATTGGGACGCAAGGAATTCAGGGCGCCATAGCTTCATTTTTCTGGGGGATTTTCTCGGCTAAAAAATTAAGTGAGAGTATAAAATACTGTAGTCAATAATGGACTTGATTTACTTTTCCTTTTTATATGCCATTTCGGCTGTTTCAGTTTGTCGCTTTTTGTTCGGGGCAAATATTCGTGCGTTGCATGCAATGTTTTTTGTGTTGCTCTTTTCTGGCGGTGGGGTTTTTAGTTTCTGCGGGTATTCTTCGTGGTCGAGTATTGGGCTGAGTGTGCTTCTTAATTCTTTCATCGGGGGGGCCTACATGGTAGGCCCTACATATAAAGAAACATTTCTTGAGTCTTCTCGGAAATCGGCTGGCTGGATTTATGTTGGTATTTTATCGTTTTTTCTAATTTTGCTGCTTTGGGATGGCGGCGGTGTGATGGAGACGGCTCCTTTTGGTGTATTAGGACGAGGGGCGTATTATATTTTCTGTGCTCTCATTGCTATTATTTTTCTGTTTAATGTAATAAGCATTCTTGGCATCAAAGAGGATGAATGAATGTCAAGTGCAGGTAGCACGCACCCTTAATGCCCTGGGTAGCGCTGGGTGCCAGCGTCAGGCAATACAGCTGCGCGGCAGGTCTGGGCCTGCAAGCAGCCGTCAACTACAACCGGCTGCAGGAGCAGTGCATGACAAGTTGGACTGAGAAATTGCCGCAGATAAGGGTATCGTGAAGAATAGAGGTCTTTTTGTGGCACTATTGGGGATTTTTGTCTTATTGCATGCGTATCTAATGGTCCACGAAGGAGTATTGTTTGGTAAGGCAGGACGAACTTCCATAAACTCCCATGAAGACTCTTTTTTGTTCTGGCTTATAATCATCACCCAATCGGTGCTTGGGTTGGTGATTTTCTTTTATGGGGGTTTTTTGCTCTTTGGGGTTGATAACAAGTTAACGAGATTTATAAATTGGGTAACTGAGAAATTCAAATAATTCACACTGAGCATTAGGGTAGGCCCCCAGCGAGAGCGTAGGCGACGTCATCGGCAAAAAGATCATCCCCCAGCAAACACACAGCGTACTGGCAGGCGTCCCCCCGCTGGCCGTCATCTTGGCAGGCCAGCAAACAGCGGCCATACCCAGAAGCCTGCAGCACCAGTTCAGCTACACGCTGAGCGACGGCTGGGGCAACGAGCTACTGAGCTACAGCGCCCCACCAGCCGCCTGGCGGGCAAACGCCTGACGCTGAGCTATGCCCCGGCAGACCAGGCCACGGCAGACCTGACCGCCAGCTACCTGCCCAAGCCCCACGCGGACGGCAGCCCCATCGAGCCCAGCAACTGCCCACCAGCCTACTGGGCTATCTCATCAGGCTGAAGCCCCATCACGCTGGACGGCTAGGCGGTGGCCGAACGCAGTGAGTGTCCAATTTGGCTATGACAGCTGCGCACGCAGCACTGTGGCTATTTGACGGACTGAGGAGGCTCGTGAGCCCGGGGCCTGTTTTTTAGCAGGCTCGGCGCATTGCAGCGCCCCTTGGGCCGACTCAGACGGAATATCTTCGTCCATGTCATCGAAGCCTAAGGGGCCGCAGGCGGCGCAGATGGCGTAGCCGGAGCAGAGGCCGGGGCCGGGCGCGCGCTGGTCGCTGGTCCGTGCCTTGGCGGCCGGTGGCAGCTCCGGTGCGGGTTCCGGCACTCCCATCCATCCCCGCCCGCCCCATCCAGCGCTGTCTTCAGTGCCGTCTCCACCGCATCGATGCGTTGCTTGCAGGCCTTGTACAGGCCGTAGCCATCGGGGTACTTGGTGCCAACGCTGGCACTGGGGTCGTGCTTGAGGGCCTTGATGGAGGTGTCCGCCAAGGGCATAGGGCAGTTTGTTGGCACCTGAGGAGTTGGGTGCTTAAAGTACCAACAAACTGCTTGGATGTCACCGAGCGACCTTGGACGGGATTGAACGGCGAGGTCTGGGAATTCTTAACAGCGACAATGACTTATGGGCTGTTTTGAACTCCCTTGGACGTTTTTCTGGCCTGCCCAGAGGGACTCGAACCCCCGACCTGCTGCTTAGAAGGCAGCTGCTCTATCCAGTTGAGCTATGGGCAGTGACGGGCGCGGCAGCGCAAGAGGCTGAATCATACCTGCCACCCATGCGGATTTCGCGCGCGCACCGGCGGGCCGCGCCAGCGCGCCGATATTTGCAGCCAAATCGCCTTCCAACCCAGGCTGGACGCGCGTGAGATGCTCTCTTTTGAGAGTTAAGACTGCGGGTCTTGCCGGGCCTGCTGGGCGTTCGCGCGCACGCTCTCGGCGGTCTGGCCGAAGAGCACCTTGCGCTGCTCGTCGGTGATCGCGCGGCGCTGGTCCTGGAGCAGCGCCAGGCCGCGCTGCACGGCGGGGCGCTGCATCAGCGTGTCCATCCAGCGCTGCACGTGCACGAAGCCTGCCAGCGGGATCTCGTACGCCTCGTGCAGCCGCATCCAGGGCAGGACGGCCATGTCGGCGATGCTGTACTCGGCGCCCGCCACGTGGGCGCCGGTGCGGCCCAGTTGGCCGTCGAGCACGCCGTAGAGGCGGTTGACTTCCTTGCCGTAGCGGTCGATGGCGTAGGGCACCTTCTCGGGCGCGTAGTTGCGAAAGTGTCCGTTCTGGCCCGACATGGGGCCCAGGCCGCCCATCTGCCACATGAGCCATTGCATGACCTGGTAGCGCCCGCGCACGTCGGCGGGCCAGAAGCGGTCGGTCTTCTCGGCCAGGTAGGCGAGGATGGCGCCGCTCTCGAACACGGCGATGGGCTCGCCCCCGCCTGCCGGGTCGTGGTCCACGATGGCGGGCATGCGGTTGTTGGGGCTGATGGCCAGGAAGTCGGGCTTGAACTGGTCGCCCTGGCCGATGTTCACGGGGATGCAGCGGTAGGGCAGGCCGCATTCCTCCAGCATGATGGAGATCTTCCAGCCGTTGGGCGTGGGCCAGTAGTACAGGTCGATCATTTATTCGCTCTCCTCGAACACCAGCGACGGCGTGGCCATCACGCGCGCCGTGTCGGACAGGCTGGTGATGAGCCGGTGGGCAAAGTAGCTGCCCTGCGTGTCGGGCTCCAGCGCGGCCACGGCGAGGTTGGCCAGGGGCTGGTTCAGCGGCACGTAGTAGCTGCCGGCGGGCACGTCGATGGCGGCGCGGGTGGGGGTGACTTCCACGTTCACGGTGTCGTCCGCGCCAGGGGCGGGGCGGCGCGCTGTTTCGGTGTAGGTGTCGGCCAGCACCGAGCCGGATTCGGCCACGCGCATCACCTGCAGGCCCAGCAGCCGCAGCCGCTCCACGGCGGTGGTTTCGGTGGGCGCGATCCAGTAGCCGCAGGGGCGTGCGCGGGCCTTGAGGGTGCGCAGCTCGAGCGAGGAATCCCACTCCACGCGCACCGTGCGGTCGGCGCCCGTGCCGGGGTCGATCAGGGCCAGGTCGTGCTGGCCCGGCGTGGGGGCGGCTTCGAGGGTTACCTGGCCGTGGCAGGCCTGCGCGCTCACGTCGCGCGCCACGTAGGAACGCACCTTCTCCAGGTCTGCGGCGCGTTCGACCGTGCTGCGCAGCACGCTCGCGATGGCCGTGACCTGCGTATGCACGCGGCGCTGGATGTGCGCGCGGCCGATGTCCGCGCCGCGCGTCGCGACCAGCAGGCTCACGGCGTTCTTGAGGCCGTTGGCGTTGCGGCCCGTGCCGGGCTGGGCGCCGCCCATCGACACGCGCAGGTCCTGCGGATCGGCGGAGGTGGTGGCGTACCAGTCGCTGGTGAGGCCCTGGGTGCGCAGCGCGTCTACCATGGGCGCGCGGAACCACTCGCGCGCGGCCTTGGTGATGAACTCGGGCTCGTTGGCCGTGGTGGCGTACTGCAGCAGCGCGTCGTAGCGCGTGACGGCGTGGAACTTCGCGAGGAAGTTGCCTGCCGCCGGGTACTCGTGCGCGTCGAGCACGGCGATGGGGCGGTAGTTGCGCACCAGCCGGGCCAGGGCCTGTGCCTCGGGCGTGGTGAGCAGCAGGTGGTCGTGGTTCATGTCCACGCCGTTGGCCGTGGCGTGCTGGCCGATGGCGGCGCCGTCGGGGTTGGCGCGCGGCACGAGCACGACGTTGATGCGGTCGAGCAGGGGCTCGAGCAGGCCCCCGGGCGCCAGCTCGCGCGCGATGACGAGCAGGGCCTCGCTGCCCGCGGGTTCGTCGCCGTGCTGCTGGCCGATCAGCACCACCGTGGGGCGGGCCTCCAGGCTGGCCGGGTCGGTGCCCTTGGCGCGCGTGGCCACCAGGCCCTCGATGGGCGTGTCGCCTTGCGAGCGGCCCAGCTCCAGCACGGCCAGGCGCGTGCCGCCGCTGGCTGGCGGCTGTGCGGCAAGGCGCTGCAGCCAGCCCGCCAGCTCGGCGTTGGTGGTGAAGGCACGCCGGCCCTCGGCCAGGCCCGGGGTGTCGTAGCGCATGGCCGGGTCGGGAAAGTGCGCGGCTGCGGCCGGGCCGTAGGGCAGGACGGGCTCGGGGGCTTCGTGCAGCCCCGCAGGCGGCACGGCCTGCCCCAGCGGCATGACGGTGACGCCGGAAGAGGGCGCCGCTGCGGGTGCGGTGCCCAGCGGCGGCGGCACGACCACGCCGGGCTGCGCGCGCGGCACGGGGGCGGGCGCGGTGGGGCGCGGGGCCGGGGCGGGCCAGGGCGGCAGGGGCGTGCTGGTGCAGGCAGCGAGCAGGGCGGCGGCGCAAGCCAGGGCCAGGCGCGCGGGTGCCGCGGCCGGGAGAGAGGGAGCGAAGGTCTGGTGTGTCATGGGGCAAGCGTGCCTGGATGCGTTCCTGGGAGTGCTTCGTTCAGCCGAAATTTGATGTTAACCCTGCATGGCCGCCCCGGCCGGGGGCGTGTGCAGGCGCAGCAGCGCGCGCACGAAGCCGTGGTCCGAGCGCGTGCGGTCGTGGCCTTCGTGCAGGTGGTCGTTGAAGTAGTCCACGCGCCGCACGTCGCCCACGCTGTGGCGGCCGTGGGGCAGGAATTCCTCGCTGACCAGGATCTGGTCGAGCACGTCGGGCGTGCCCAGGTGGATGTGGGAGTAGGCCACGTCCTTCTTGAGCGCGGCCTCGCCTTGCAGGTCGTAGGCGTTGAACAGCGCCACGTCGCGCGCGCCGTGGTCGTAGGCAGCTTCGGTGGTGGCGCTGATGAGCTGCGTGGTCACGCTGGCGGGCGTGTCGTTGAAGTCGCCCATCACCACCAGCGGGATGCGGGTGCGCTCCAGCAGGTCGATGACGATGTGGCGCAGGGCGGCGGCCTCGGCCCCGCGCATGATGAGGGAGCGCAGCGAGGCCAGGGCGGCGGTCTTGTGGTCGTCGCGGTCTTCGAGCGGGTGGCCCTGCATGTCCTGCAGGAACTTGGGGCGCTTGGACTTGAGGTGGGCGGTGATGACGTTGACCACCGGGCCCTGCTTCATGCGCAGCGTGGCGAGCAGGGGCGGGCGCTCGAACTTCCGGTGCGTGCCCAGGCCGGGCACCTCGACGTGCAGGCCGGCGGGAAAGTCCGCGAACGAGCGCAGGTCCTCCACCTTCAGCCGGGTGGCCAGACCCACGCGCGGCGTGCCCTGGGCGCCGTTCTCGGCGCCGGGCACGGCGACGAAGCCGTAGTGCAGGCCGCTGCGCCCGATGGCGCCCTTGAGCGCCGATTCGTCCCACACCTCCTGCACGGCCAGCACGTCGGCATTGAGCGCGCGCAAGCGGTCGCCGAGCCAGGCGAGCTTGCGCTCGAACTCGGCGGCGGAGTAGGCGTCCTGGTTGGGGTAGAAGCTGCGCCCGGCGCTGGCCAGGTTCAGCACGTTGCAGGTGGCCACCATGAGGGTGGCCTGGGGCGGCGGGGTGGTTTCCGGCATGGGGTCAGAGCATGCCAGAAGAACCCGCCCGCTTCACGTCAGCGGTAGCCGCCGAAGTTGCCGCCGCCGCCACCGCTGCGGAAGTTGCCGCCACGGCCACGGTTGCCGCCGCCGCCACCACCGCCGCCGCCATTGCGGTTGCCGCCGCCACGGCCGCCGCGCCCGCCCATGCTGTCCACGCTGGTGCGCATGGGGTCGGGCTGGCTGCCGCCCGCGGGGCGGTGGGCGGGCTTGGGGTGGCCCAGCTGCGTGCCCAGGTGGGCGTTGGCGTGGGGCTGGCGCTGGTCGTCGAAGTCGTCGTCGAAGCGCGGCTCGCGGGGCACGCCGTTGCCGGCGCCCGGGCCGCGCCCGCTGCCGCCGCGGCGGTTGCGGCCCTGGCCTTGGCCGTCGCGCGGCTGGCCGTGCGCGTTGCGCGGGCCCTGGTTCGCGCGCGGCTGGCCCTGGCCGCCGTTGCCGCCGCCTTGCCGCTCGCCGCGTTCGCCCTGCGAGGCGTCACCCCGGGGCTTGCTGGCGCCGCGGTCCTTTTGCGTGGCCTTGTTGGTGCGGATGCGGTCCATCATCTCGGCGCGCGCGGCCTTGGCGGCGGCCTGCATGACCTCGCGGCCCGGGGGCTTGCCCGCGCCGCCCCAGATGGTCTGGCGGCCCATGGCGATGGGCTCGGCCTTCTCGCCTTCCTCGGGGCCGAAGCCCTCGATGACCTGCACGGGGATCTCCTGCTTGGTGAAGCGCTCGATCTCCATCATGAAGCCTTCCTCGTCCATGCACACGAGGCTCACGGCCTGGCCTTCCTTGCCCGCACGGCCGGTGCGGCCGATGCGGTGCACGTAGTCCTCGGGCACGTTGGGGATTTCGTAGTTCACGACGTGCGGCAGGTCGTCGATGTCGATGCCGCGCGCGGCGATGTCGGTGGCCACCAGGGCGCGGATTTCGCCGCTCTTGAAGCCGGAGAGGGCTTGCGTGCGTGCGCTCTGGCTCTTGTTGCCGTGCAGCGCCATGGCGTTCACGCCGTTCTTGGTGAGGTAGTCGGCCACGTTGTTGGCGCCGAACTTGGTGCGCGTGAACACGAGCACCTGGCTCCAGTCGTGCTGCTGGATGATGTGCAGCAGCACCTGCTTTTTCTTGCCGCGGCCCACGGGGTGGATGACCTGGCTGATGCGCTGCACCGTGGTGTTGCGCGGCGTGACCTGGATGCTCTGCGGGTTCTTGAGCAGGCCGTTGGCCAGCTCGCGGATTTCGTCGCTGAAGGTGGCGGAGAACAGCAGGCTCTGCTTGGAGGCGGGCAGCAGGGCCAGCACCTTCTTCACGTCGTGGATGAAGCCCATGTCGAGCATGCGGTCGGCTTCGTCGAGCACGAGGATCTCGACGGTGGACAGGTCCATGAAGCCCTGCTGCTGCAGGTCCAGCAGGCGGCCGGGGGTGGCGACCAGCACGTCCACGCCGCGCTTGACGCGGTCGATCTGCGGGTTCATGCCCACGCCGCCGAAGATCACGGTGGAGTGGATGTCGAGGTGCTTGCCGTAGTCGCGCACCGACTCCTCGACCTGCGCGGCCAGTTCGCGCGTGGGGGTCAGCACCAGGGCGCGGATGCCCTTGCCACCGAACTTGTTGCGCGGCACCTGGCCCTGGGCCAGGCGGTGGAGCATGGGCAGGGTGAAGGCGGCGGTCTTGCCGGTGCCGGTCTGTGCGCCGGCGAGCAGGTCGTGGCCTGCGAGCACCAGGGGAATGGCCTGTGCCTGGATAGGCGTCGGGGTTTCATAGCCCTGCTCGTGCACGGCCTTGAGAATGGCCGGAGCCAGGTTCAGTTCGTCAAATGTCATGAAAGTTGTGGATACGCCCATCCGGGCGCAGGGGTAAGGGGTATCGGCCTTGCAGGGCGGTTTTACGGGCCGCCGAGCCAGTTCGTCAGGCAGATGGGGTTCAAGGGCGGGAGCAGAGGAAAAGCGCTTCCATCGTCCCCAGCTTCGATGCTGATGCCCCGGGCAACTGGAGCCCGCGGCGGTGCGTATTGTCGCATGCGCCGATAATCCTGGTTTGTGCGCCAAAAATGGCGCGCCGTTTTTTGCAGTCTCTTGAAGAAGAACCCATGGCCCAGTACGTATATTCGATGAACCGTGTCAGCAAGACCGTGCCGCCCAAGCGGCAGATCTTGAAAGACATTTCCCTGTCCTTCTTCCCCGGCGCCAAGATCGGCGTGCTGGGCCTGAACGGCTCGGGCAAGTCCTCGCTGCTCAAGATCATGGCGGGCGTGGACAAGGAGATCGAGGGCGAGGCCATCCCCATGCCGGGCCTGAAGATCGGCTACCTGCCGCAGGAGCCCCAGCTCAACCCCGATCACACCGTGCGCGAGAGCGTCGAGGAGGCCATGGGCGAGGTGTTCGAGGCCCGCGCCAAGCTCGAAGAGGTGTACGCCGCCTACGCCGAGCCCGATGCCGACTTCGACGCGCTGGCCGCCGAGCAGGCGCGCCTGGAGGCCATCATCGCCACGGCCGGAACCGACTCCGAGCACCAGCTCGAGATCGCCGCCGACGCGCTGCGCCTGCCGCCCTGGGAGGCCCAGGTGGGCGTGCTCTCGGGCGGCGAGAAGCGCCGCATCGCGCTGTGCCGCCTGCTGCTCTCCAAGCCCGACATGCTGCTGCTCGACGAGCCCACCAACCACCTGGACGCCGAGTCGGTGGAGTGGCTGGAGCAGTTCCTGCACCGCTTCCCGGGCACCGTGGTGGCCATTACCCACGACCGCTACTTCCTCGACAACGCGGCCGAGTGGATTCTCGAACTCGACCGAGGCCACGGCATTCCGTACAAGGGCAACTACTCCGAGTGGCTGACGCAGAAGCAGGCCCGCCTGGAGTCCGAGCAAAAGGGCGAAGAGGCCCGCGCCAAGGCCCTGAAGAAGGAGCTGGAGTGGGTGCGCCAGAACGCCAAGGGCCGCCAGGCCAAGAGCAAGGCGCGTATCGCGCGCTTCGAGGAACTGAGCGATTTCGAATACCAGAAGCGCAACGAGACGCAGGAAATCTTCATCCCCGTGGCCGAGCGCCTGGGCACGCAGGTGTTCGAGTTCCACAACGTCACCAAGAGCTTCGGCGACCGCGTGCTGATCGACAACCTGTCGTTCAGCGTCCCCGCGGGCGCTATCGTGGGCATCATCGGCCCCAACGGCGCGGGCAAGTCCACGCTGTTCAAGCTGATCGCGGGCCGTGAGCAGCCCGATGCGGGCACCGTGGTGGTGGGCCAGACCGTGAAGATGGCCTACGTGGACCAGAGCCGCGATGCGCTGTCGGACGAGAAGACCGTGTGGGAGGACATCTCGGGCGGGCTCGACATGCTCAACATCGGCAAGTTCCAGATGGCCTCGCGCGCCTACGCCGGGCGCTTCAACTTCAACGGCAGCGACCAGCAGAAGAAGGTGGGCATGCTCTCGGGCGGCGAACGCGGCCGCCTGCACCTGGCCAAGACGCTGATCCAGGGCGGCAACGTGCTGCTGCTCGACGAACCCTCGAACGACCTGGACGTGGAAACCCTGCGCGCGCTCGAGGACGCGCTGCTCGAATACGCGGGCACCGTCATGGTCATCAGCCACGACCGCTGGTTCCTCGACCGCATCGCCACCCACATCCTGGCCGCCGAGGGCGACAGCCAGTGGGTGTTCTTCGACGGCAACTACCAGGAGTACGAGGCCGACAAGAAGAAGCGCCTGGGCGAAGAGGGCGCCAAGCCCAAGCGCATGCGCTACAAGGCGCTCAAGTAGTGCTATAGGATTGCCGAAGGTATTGCCAGCCAGCCCGCCATGTCCTCGTCCGAGTCCAGCATCCGCGCCGTATTCCGCGTCTGCGTCGTCAATGCCGTGCGCAGGGGTGAGACCCTCATGGCGGATCTGCTCAAGACCGTCGGCTCGGCCCTGGCGGGGGAGGAGTCCTCCACGCGCAACCTGCAGCTGCGCACCCAGCTCGCCGACGCGATCACCGCGCTGCGCGCGCACGAGGCCGCGCTGGTCAAGGCTTACCCCATGGCGCTGCTCGAAATCTTCGCCGAGGGCCCGTCCTCCGGCAAGGCGCGGCCCGCCGACACGGGCATGGACTTCGGCGAGCTGTCCCTCATGGACGATGCCGAGGTACAGACCGAGATGGAGTTCTCGCGCGCCCAGCAACTGGCCGCGCACGCGACCGATGCCACGCTGGCCGAGCTCAACGCCCTCGTGAGCGCGGCCCAGGGCCTGCGCAGCATCCAGCCCGAGCGCAACCCGCTGCGCCCCGAGTGCTACATCCGCGCGCTGCAGCGCGTGGTGGGCGACACGGGCGTCTCCAGCGAGGTGCGCCAGGTGTGGATGCAGCGCATGCGCGAGCCGCTGAGCCAGTTGCTCTCCGAGGAATACCGTGCCGCCTCCAAGGCGCTGCGCGAGCAGGGCGTGCAGCCTGTGGGCTATGCCCCGCGCGGCACGGGCCGCGCCAGCCTGCAAGGCGGCGGCTACGCGCCCAGCCAGCAGGGCGGCGGGTATGCCACCGGCTATGGCACGGGGTACGGCACGGGCTTTGGCGGCGTGAACGACCACGCCGCGGTCTACAGCCGCAGCGGCGCGGCCTCGAATTGGGGCGGCCCCTACCAGCAGAACGCCGAGGCCGAGGAGGCCCTGCTCACCGTGGGCATCCTGCGCCAGATGCTCGCGGCGGAACTGGGCGGCGGCGCGCCCGTCGCCATGCCCAGCGGCTACTACCCCCCGGGCCAGGCGCCCGGCTACGTGCCCCAGGCCGCGGCCGAGGCGATGGAGGACATCGCCCAGCTCGAACGCATCGTGGGCCGGCTGGCCCAGCCGTCCGCCCCGGCCTTGCCCACCCTGCCTGTGGCCCACCAGGGCATGCCGCCGCCCGGCTGGCGCGGCACGGGGCCGGGCGCGGTGGCCGTGCCGGTCTACGCCGTGCCCCATGGCGCTGTTCAGGGCGCCGTGCCCATGGATGCCGGCGCGGTGGCCGGCGAGGTGGTGGGCCGCATGGTGGCCCACATCGTGCAGGACCAGCGCCTGCTGCCCTCGGTGCAGCGCGCCGTGCGCAACCTGGAGCCCGCGCTGCAGCAGCTCGTGCGCCACGACCCGCATTTCTTCGACGACGACACCCACCCCGCGCGCCGCATGCTCGACGAAGTGACCGGGCGCAGCCGCGCCTTCGCGGCCGAGAACGCGCCCGGCTTCAGCCGCTTCATGCGCGTGGTGAACGAGGCCGTGGTGCACCTGTCGGGCCAGAACATCCAGGACGCCGCGCCGTTCGCCTCCGTGCTCACCGCGCTGGAGGCCGCCTGGAACGCCCAGGCCCAGAAGGAGCGCGCCCAGCGCGAGGCGAAGGAACAGGCGCTGCGCGTGGCCCAGCAGCGCGCCATGCTCGCGTCGCGGATCGCCGCGGGCTTTCGCCAGCTGCCCGACACCGGCGAGGTGCCGCCCGACGTGTTCGACTTCGCCTGCGGCCCCTGGGCCGAGGTGGTGGCCCTGGCGCAGGTGAGCGCGGCCGACCCCGCGGCCGATGAGGGCGACCCCGGCGGCTACCTGGCCCTGGTGCCCGAGCTGTTCTGGAGCGTGCAGCCCGCCCAGGTGGGCGCCGACGCGCAGCGCCTGTCCGCCGTGCTGCCCCGCCTGCAGGCCACGCTGCGCCACGGGCTGCAGAGCATCGGCCGTTCCGCGCCGCAGGTCGAGGCGTTCCTCGACCGGCTGCAAGCGCGGCACGACGAGGTGCTCGCGCTGGCGCTGGCCGCGCAGGCCCGGGCGGCCGAGGCCCCGCAGGCGCCCGATTCATCGTCGCAGTCCCTGGCGGGCGACAGCCTGCAGGACGAGCTGCCCTCCGCGATGGGCGGGGTGGACATCGACCTGCCCGCCGAGGAACCCACGCCCTCCGGGGCGGCGGACTTGCACCCGGAGTTCCAGGTTGGCGTCTGGGTGGAGCTCATCAGCCAGCGCAAGGCCGTGCGCACGCAACTGACCTGGGCCAGCCCGCACAAGACGCTGTTCCTGTTCACCGCGCAGGACAAGAGCACCCAGTCCATGACGCGCCGCATGCGCGACAAGCTCATGGCCGAGGGCAGCCTGCGCGTGCTGCCCGAGGCCGCTGCGCATCAAAAACGATAGCTGCTTGCGCAAGCTGGGCAGGCGCTAGAGGCCCAAAAGACTCAAATTTTTTCGGTGCCACCCGCGCCGCCCTCCGCCAGCGCGCGCACGCGCTTGCGCACCAGGTGGATGTGGTTGCGCAGCGTGTACAGCTCGTCGGCGTACGACAGCGGCACGCTCACCTTGTCCACCGTGGCGTCGAGCCGGTCCAGCTCGGCGAACAGCTCCTCGGGCCGCGCCGTGCCTGCATCGAGCCGGCCGTCGATCTCGCGCAGCCGCCCGTACCAGCGGAACACACGCGAGCGCACGCGGAACTGGTACAGCGGCGGCACGATGCGCGACAGCGGCAGCATGGCCGCCAGCACGATGCCCAGCACCAGCCCCATGCGCTCGATCAGGTTGGCGAGCCAGAACGGCAGGTAGCGCTGCAGCAGCGGCGCGGGCTCGTTCATGGCGCGCTCGCCCTCCTTGGCGATGGGCAGCTCGGCGTTGCGCGTGTTAGGGAACTCGCGCGCGCGGCTGAACCAGCCCGCGCCGCTGTGGATGGTCTGCGCGTTCTGCGCGAACAGCGTGAGCAGCGCGGGGTGCGTGCCCTCGCGCGCCAGCAGCGAGGTGGTGGAGGCCACCATGCGCACGTTGCGCGGCGGCACGTTGGCCGCCAGGTCGGCCACGCCGCGCGGCAGCGTGACGGGGGAGAGGAACGGGAAGCGGCGGCTGTAGGCCTCGTTCTGCGCGAAGTCGAGCAACTGCACGCCCGGGGTCTGCAGCAGCATCTGCACCATCTGCGATTCGGGGGCCGAGACGAACACCAGCGCGTCGAGCCGCCCCGCGAGGAACTCGACCACGGCGGGTGTCTGCTCCAGCCGCGAGAACTGCACCGTTTCGAGCGGCACGCGGTTGGCGTCGAGCAGCTTGTCCATCAGCGCGCGCACGCCGCTGCCCGCGGCGCCCACGTTCACGCGCAGGCCGCGCAACTGCGCCAGGCTGTCGAGCCGCCCCGCGGGCGCGATGCGCCGCGCGGCCTCGGTGCGGTAGAACAGCCACACGGGCTCCATGAACAGGTTGCCCAGCGATACCAGCTCGTCCTGGTCGTCGGGCCGCAGCTCGCCCGAGCCGCCCTGCACGAAGGCCAGGTCCGCCTGGCCGTCGCGCAGCAACTGCAGGTTGGCCGACGAGCCCTCGCTTTGCAGCAACCGGACCTCGATGCCGTCCGCCGCCAGCGCCTGCTGGTAGCGCTTGCCGAACTCCTCGTAGGCGCTTTGCGCGGGGCCCGTGGCCAGCGTGACCGTCTTGGGCGGCGTGGGCTTGATCCACCAGAACGCCAGCACCACCAGCCCCACGCCCAGGAAGGCCACGGGCCCGGCGGAGATGAACAGGTCGCGGATCGACAGCAGGATATTGCGCAGCGTGTGGGACATCCGGCTCATCGCTGCGCCCTCCAGTCCGCCAGGCCCGGCAGGGCCCAGCCGTTGGCCGTGGCGATGCTTTGCGCCGCCCGCGCGGCGCGCACCGTGGCGCGGGCCACGGCCTCGGCGGCCATGGCCGCCAGCACCAGCATGCCGGGGCTCTTGCCCGCCAGGCCCGTGGCCAGGCAGAACAGCGTGTCGCCGTCGCTCATCGTGTGCACCGGGTTGATGGCGCGCGCCAGCCCGTCGTGCCCCGCCACGGCCAGGCGCTGGGCCTGCACCTTGGCGAGCGGCGCATCGGTGGCGATCACGCCGATGGTGGTGTTGCTGCCCGCCAGGAGGGGGTGGGGCGGCTCGCCCGCGAGCAGCGCGCGGCGCGTGCCGCGCAGCGCCAGGCCGTCGGCCGTGCGCGCGCCGGCGATGGGCTCGCCCGTGGCCGGGTCCACCACGTCGCCCACGGCGTTGCAGGCGATGAGCGCGCCCACCGTAACGCCGTCCACCGTCACGCTGGCCGTGCCCACGCCGCCCTTCATGGCATAGGGCATGCCGAAGGCCTTGCCCACGCAGGCCCCCGCGCCTGCGCCCACGTTGCCCTCGGCAGGCGGCCGGGCGCAGGCGGCGGCGCAGGCGGCATAGCCCGCCTGGGCGTCGGGCCGGATGCGCGCATCGCCCACGTGCAGGTCGAACAGCACCGCGGCGGGCACCAGCGGCAGCCGGGCCACGCCCAGGTCCAAGCCCACGCCCTGCTCCTCAAGCCAGCGCACCGCGCCGGTGGCCGCCTCCAGCCCCCAGGCGCTGCCGCCCGCGAGCATGACGGCGTGCACCTTGTCCACGAGGTTGGCGGGGTCCAGCAGGTCGGTCTCGCGCGTGCCGGGTGCCGCGCCGCGCACGTCCACGCCGCCGACGGCGCCCTGGCGGGCGATGACCACGCTGCAGCCCGTGGGGCGGCGCGGGTCGGTGTAGTGGCCGGCCTCGATGCCGGTCACGCGGATGATGGAGCCTGGGTCGGCGTCGGACGGTAAGGGCATGGGCTCCACCATAGCCGAAGACGCATGTTCCACGCGGCAGCCCTGTGAGAATTTGTAGAGCCAAACAAGGGCCTGGCGCTGATGGGACAGGCGCAAGCAGCTATCAATTCAGGAGTTCATTGCGCCGCTTCGATGCGCGTGACGACGAACGCCCCGTTCACCTGCTCGGCGCGAAAGCGCACCTTGTCCCCCACCTGGATGCCGCCGATCTGCGCCGGGGGCTGCAGCGTGAACACCATGGTCATGCCCGGCATGCCCAGGTTCTTCAGCTCGCCGTGGCGCAGGGTGATCTTGCCGGTGCGGGCGTCCCAGCGGGTGACTTCGCCTTCGCTGAGGTCTTGCTGTGCTTCGGCGGTAGCCGGGGCTGCGGTTTGGGCGGCACCGGCCAGGCTGGTGAAGGCCAGGGCGGTGCACAGGAGGATGCGGTGGAGCATGGTGGTTTCCTTTCAGCGGTAGCGGGTGAAGATGCGGGTGGCGACGTCGCCGCCTGGGGCCTTGGTGACGAGCAGCACGTCGTACGGGTCGCGCCGCCCGCCGTATGCGGGGCCGTCCATGCCGGGGCTGCCCACGGGCATGCCGGGCACGGCCAGGCCCAGGGCCTGGGGCTTTTCGGCGAGGAGCTTCTTCACATCGGCGGCGGGCACGTGGCCTTCGAGCAGGTAGCCGCCCACGAGCGCGGTGTGGCACGAGCCCAGGCGCTGCGGCAGGCCCAGCCGGGTACGCACGGCGGTGTTGCCGCTGTCGTGCAGGGTGACGGCGAAGCCGTTGGCCTCCATGTGGCGCACCCAGTCCTGGCAGCAGCCGCAGTTCGGGTCCTTCCAGACTTCCACGGGGGTGGTGGTAGCGGCGGCGGGCCTGGCCCAGACCAGCGCGGGCGCGGCGAGTGCGGCTGCCAGCAGGGTGCGGCGTTGAGCGTCAAAAGTGCCTCTGGCGCTTGCTGGGAGCGCGCTAGCAGCTATGGTTTTGGTAGTTTTCATGGGGGTTTCCTTTCAATGGTGTTCGGAGTGCGTGCCGGGCTTGCGCACGCGGGGGGCGCCGGGGGCCTGGCCGGGCGCGGCCTGGCGCGGGGCTGGGGCTTCGGGGCCGGTCCATTCGCGCGCCACGGTGCCCGCGGGGTGCGGGAAGGGGCCGGGGTCGCGCCAGTCGCCCGCCGCCAGGCCCGCGCGCACCTTGAGGGTGGTGAACATGCCGCCCATCTCCAGTGCGCCGAAGGGGCCCTGGCCGGTCATCATGGGCAGGGTGTTGTCGGGCAGGGGCATTTCCATCGCGCCCATGTCGGCCATGCCGCGTTCGCCCATCACCATGTAGTCGGGCACGATCTTCTGGATCTTGCCGACGAGGCCCTCATGCTGAACGCCGATCATGGTGGGCACGCCGTGGCCCATGGGGCCCATGGTGTGGTGGCTCTTGTGGCAGTGCAGGGCCCAGTCGCCGGGCTCGTCGGCCACGAACTCCATCTGCCGCATCTGGCCCACGGCCACGTCCACGGTCACCTCGGGCCAGCGGGCGCCGGGGGGCACGGGGCCGCCGTCGGTGCCGGTGACCTCGAACTCATGGCCGTGGAGGTGGATGGGGTGATTGGTCATGGTGAGGTTGCCTACGCGCAGGCGCACGCGGTCGCCCTGGCGCGCGACCAGCGGGTCGATGGCGGGGAACACGCGGCTGTTGAAGGTCCAGAGGTTGAAGTCCGTCATCTCGTTGACGCGCGGGGTCTGGCTGCCGGGCTCCACGGCGTAGGCGGCCAGCAGCCAGGCGTAGTCGCGCTGCACGGCGGCGATGTGCGGGTGCCGGCCCCTGGGGTGGGTGATCCACAGGCCCATCATGCCCATGGCCATCTGCGCCATTTCGTCGGCGTGCGGGTGGTACATGAAGGTGCCGGGGCGGCGCGCGGTGAATTCGTAGACGAAGGTCTTGCCCGGCGCGATGTGCGGCTGGGTGAGGCCCGCCACGCCATCCATGCCGTTGGGCAGGCGCTGGCCGTGCCAGTGCACGCTGGTGTGCTCGGGCAGGCGGTTGGTGACGAAGATGCGCACGCGGTCGCCTTCCACCACCTCGATGGTGGGGCCGGGCGACTGGCCGTTGTAGCCCCACATGTTGACGAAGAAGCCGGGCGCCACCTCGCGCACCACGGGCTCGGCGACGAGGTGGAATTCCTTGACGTTGTCGTTCATGCGCCAGGGCGTGGTCCAGCCCGCGAGGGTGACCACGGGCTGGTAGGGCCGGCCATTGGGCGGCACGAGGGGCGGGGCGGTGCCGGGCGAGGTTTGCGTGGCGGGTTCGGGCAGCGCGGCCAGGGCCGCGCTGCCGACGGAGGCGGCGGCCACGCCGGTGAAGAAGTTGCGGCGGTTCATGGCTGGGGGGCGGGGGAGGTGGATGTGGAAAGGGCCCGTTGCAAATCGGCTTCCGCGAGCCAGAAGTCGCGCTGGGCCTCGGTGGCGGCGGCCACGGCCTGGGCGGTGTTGCGGGCTTCGGCCAGCAGCTCCCACACGCTGGCGTGCATGCCGTTGTAGTGCAGCTGGGTCTCGTCCTGGATCAGGCGGGCCAGCGGCAGCACCTCGGCCTGCTGCTGGCGGGCCAGGTCCCAGGCGGTGCGGTAGCCGCGCCAGGCGCTGCGTGCTTCGCTGCGGGCGTTCACGGCGGCTTCCTGCAGCTGCGCGGCGCTGCGCCGCACTTCGGCGCGCGCCTGGGCGCTGGTGGCGCCGCCCCAGTCGAACAGGGGCAGGGGCAGGGCGGCTTCCCAGCCGCGCTTCACGTCGCGGGGGGCCGTGTCCTTTCCGGTGGTGGTGTTGCGGGTGTAGGCCAGGCCCACGTCGCCGAACACGCTGCCCACGCCGGTCCAGCCCGCGTGGCCGGCCACCTGGTCCAGGTCGCGGCGCTGGGCGCGCAGGTCCAGGCGCTCGCGCAGGGCGGCGGCTTCCACGCCGTCGCCGGTTTGCAGCGTGGCTTCGGCGGGCAGGGCGGGCAGTTGGGGCGGCAGGCGGTAGCCGGTCTGCGCGCCCCACAGGCCCATCAGGCGCGTGAGCTGCTCGCGCTCCTGCGCGGCGGCCAGGCGGGCTCGGGCCAACTGGGCGCTGGCGTCCTGCTGCACGGCCAGCTCGCGCGCCTGCTGCAGGCGGCTCCAGTTGCCCACGCGGGCCATGCGGCGCGCGAGTTCGCCGCCAGCCTCGGCCGCCTCGTGCATGCGCTCGCGCGTGGCCAGCACCTGTTCGGCGGCCACGGCGCGCAGCCAGGCGCGGCGGGTGTTGGCGGCCAGGCGCAGCACGTCCTGCGCGGCGTCGAGCGTGGCGCGCTCCATCTGCAGGCCCTGCCAGCGCGTGCGCCAGGGCAGGGTGACGAGGTCGATCAGGCCGAACGAAAGCTGGCGCTCGGTCTCGCGCTCGTGGCGGTTGGCGAAGCGGCCCAGCGTGAGGTACGGGTTGGCCAGCGTGAGCGCCTGCACGCGCTGCGCGTCCTGCACGCCCAACTGGGCCAGGCGCGCCTGCAGGCCCGCGTTGTTCAGCAGGGCGATGCGGATGGCGGTGTCGCTGTCCACGGGCTGCTGCAGCCAGGCGGCGATGCGGTCCTGGGCATCCGGCGCGGCCAGCGCGGCGTTCGCGGGCAGGCGCGGCGCGGCGAGGGCCTGCACGTCGCCGCGCAAGCCGTCGGGCGAGACGCTGGCGCAGCCCGCCAGGGCCAGGGCGGTGGCCAGGAGGACGGGCTTTTTCATCGGTGCTCCCCGTGCGGGTGGTGCGCACCGGGTGGTGCATGGTCGCCGCGCTGCCGGGCTTCCCAGGCCAGGATGTCGGCATGGCCGCGCGGGAATTCGGCCACGGCCCGGTTGGCGGCGCGCCAGCCGGTTTCAGCGGTTGGCGCCGCGCCGCTGGCGGGCAGCGGGTCGTGGCGCAGCGGCGGCGTGGGGGCGGCAGGGTCGGCCGCGGGGGCTTGCGCCCAGGCGGCGCCGGCCGCCAGGGTGCAGAAGACAAGGGTGTGCGCCAAGCGCATGGCAATCTCCAAGGAGCAGGACGGGAGGCGCCCGCGGCACGCGGGCCGCGGACGCACCTAGGGCGTCAACGCTCAGGAGATGGGTGGCTTGATGGCTTGCGCCGCCGGGGCGCTGGCAAAGCGCGCGCCGCCGAAGGGGCGCAGCGCGCCGGGGGCGGGCGCCAGGGGCGGCATGAAGGCTTCGAGGGGCGATGCGGCGCTGTGGCAGATGCCGCAGGCGGTGCAGCCCGCGTGGTCGCTGCCGCCCGCGTCGGGCGTGGGGCTGGGCGTACCGTGCGCGGGGGCCGCGTGTTCCGCATGCCCGGCATGGTGGCTGCCGTGCGCCATGGCCATGGCCGTGGCCGTGTGGATGGGTGTGGCCGCGGGCGCAATGCCCATCGCCATGGCATCGCCGAGCAGGCCGCGAAGGACCAGCAGCATCACCAGAACGAAGGACAGGCCACGGCGCATGGGCCGAATGATACTTGCCGCGGGTCAAAAGTTCCGGCTACGGCGCCATGTAGCGCCCGGGCCGGTGGTTCATGGCCAGCACGAGGTTCAGCGCCACGGCGCCCGCGATGGACCAGGCCACGCGCAGCGGCTCCACGGTGAAGAGCGCCAGCAGCACGATGCCGCAGTCCACCGCCATCTGCACCTTGCCCGCGCGCCAGCCGTGGCGGTCCTGCAGGTACAGCGCGAGGATGCCCACGCCGCCCAGGCTGCAGCGGTGGCGAAAGAGCACCAGGAAGCCCGTGCCCGTGATGAGCCCGCCCGCGACGGCCGCGTACAGCGGCTGGAGCTGCACGATCTGCAGGAAGCGCGATTGCAGGTCGGTCAGCACCGACAGCAGCAGCACGGCCGCGAAGGTCTTGAGCGTGAATGCGCCCCCGAGCTTGCGCCAGGCGAGCCAGTAGAACGGCAGGTTGAGCACGAAGAACACCTTGCCGAAGCTCCAGCCCGCGGCGTAGTGCACCAGGAAGGCCAGGCCCGCCGTGCCGCCCGTGAGCAGGCCCGCGCTGGTGAAGAAGGCCACGCCCACCGAGATGAGCAGCACGCCCGTGAACAGCGCCACGGCGTCTTCGGTGCGGGAATGGGGAACCAGGGAGGGTGTGGCGGCGGCGGTGGACATGGGGCGGTGGCGGGCAGGGGTTTTCCGGCACGGCCGGGTGCGGGATTGCACCACGGCGCGGGCCGGTGCGCCTTGCGCTGCGTCAAGGCACGGGGGAGGTCCCGGCATGGCGGCGGGCCAGCGCGCGCCAGCGCCGCTGCCGGTGGGCAAAGAACCAGCGCGCGAAGACCGCGTTGAGGGGCGTGAGCAGCCACGGCAGGTGGCGCGCTTCGATGTCGATGCTGTCGGCGTAGAGCGTGCGGCCGCCGGGCAGCGGCGCGAGCGTGATGCGGTGGTCCCAGCGGCGCAGCAGCTGGCCGTCGCCTGCGTCGTGCAGCACGGGCCAGCCGCCGGGCCCGGCGGGTGCCTCCAGGCGGATGCGCACCGTCTGGCGGCCCAGCGGCAGCACGCCGAACAGGGCCATGCGCAGCACCAGCGTGCCGCCGGGGGCCCAGCGCTCGGGCCAGGCGCCCTCCACGGGCGTGAAGCGCAGCAGCGGCGCCGTGATGTGGCGGAACACCGTCGTGCTTTGCAGTTGCTCCACCACCCAGGGGACGGGGGCATCGAGCGTGGTGGATACGCGCACGCGGCTCATGCAGCAGGTTCCCAGCGGCGCAGGCGCAGGCCGTTGGCCACCACGAGCAGGCTCACGCCCATGTCGGCCACCACGGCCATCCACATCGTGGCCATGCCCGCCAGGGCCAGGGCGAAGAACGCGGCCTTCACGCCCAGGGCGAGCGCGATGTTCTGCCATAGCACGCCATGCGCGCTGCGCGCGAGCCGCACGGTGTCGGGGATGCGGCGCAGGTCGTCGTTCATGAGCACGACGGCGGCCGTCTCCATCGCCATGCCGGTGCTGTGCGCGCCGCCCATGGCAAAGCCCAGGTCGGCGCGCGCGAGCGCGGGCGCGTCGTTGATGCCGTCGCCCGCCATGGCGGTGGCGCCGTGCTGGTGCTGCAGGCCGGCCAGGGCGTCGAGCTTGTCCTGCGGCAGCAGGCCGCCGCGCGCGTCGCCGATGCCCGCCTCGGCCGCCACGGCGCGCACGGTGGCGGCGTTGTCGCCGCTGAGCACCACGGGCTCCACGCCCAGGGCCCGCAGCTGCGCCACGGCCTCGCGGGCGTGGCCGCGCAGCGGGTCGGCCACGGCGAAGAGGGCGAGGGCGGCGGTGTCGCTGGCGAGCAGGGTAACGCTGCGGCCCTGCCGCTCGTGCTCGGCCAGGGCCTGTTCGAGCGCCTCGGTCATCAGGCCCATTTCGCGCAGCAGGCGCTGGTTGCCCAGCACGTAGCGCTGGCCGCCGATGCGCCCTTCGACACCCCGGCCGGGCAGGGCGCGCAGGGCTTGCACGTCGCCCGCGGCCTGCGGCGGCAGGCCCGCGGCGATCGCCTGCGAAACGGGATGGCCGGAGCGGCTGGCGAGCCGCGCGGCGATGGCGGCTGCGTCGCCATCGCCAGAGTCACCGTTGAGTGCCTGCCAGGCCACCAGCGTGGGGCTGCCCGTGGTGAGCGTGCCGGTCTTGTCCAGCGCCACGGCGCGCAGGCCGCGCGCCGCCTCGAGCGCGCTGCCGCCCTTGATGAGAATGCCGCGCCGCGCCGCCGCCGTGAGCGCGCTGACCACGGTGACGGGCGTGGAGATCACCAGCGCGCACGGGCAGGCGATCACGAGCAGCGCCAGCGCCTGGTAGGCGGCCTGCCGCCACTCCCAGCCCGCCGCCAGCGGCGCCAGCACCGCGAGCAGCACGGCCAGCACGAAGACGATGGGCGTGTACACCGCCGCGAAGCGGTCCACGAAGCGCTGCGTGGGTGCCTTGCTGGCCTGGGCCTGCTCCACGGCGTGCACGATGCGCGCCAGCAGGGTGCCGCTGGCGGGCGCCGTCACCTGCATGAGCAGCTCGCCTTGCTGGTTCACGCTGCCCGCGTAGAGCGGGTCGCCCGGGGCTTTGTCGGCCAGGGCGCTTTCGCCGGTGATGGGGGCCTGGTTCACGGCGCTGGCCCCGCGCGTGACGGTGCCGTCCAGCGGCACGCGCTCGCCCGGGGCGATGCGCACGGTGGCGCCCAGCGGCACGTCCTGGGCACGGGTGCGCGCGGTGCTGCCGTCGGCCTGCACCACGCCGGCGGTTTCGGGCGCCAGGTCGAGCAGGCCGCGGATGGCGTTGCGGGCGCGGTCCATGGCGCCGTCCTCGATGCGCTCGGCGGCGGCGTACAGGGCCATCACCATCGCGGCCTCGGGCCACTGGCCGATGAGGAAGGCGCCCGTGACCGCCACGGCCATGAGCGCGTGGATGCCCAGGCGCAGCCGCGCCAGGTCCCTCAGCCCCAAGCGGTAGACGCCCAGGCCCGCGAGCGCGATGGCGGCGGCGGCCAGCAGCATGCCCGGCACGTCCTGCTGGAACCAGTGCGCGGCCTCGGCGCCGGCCGCCGCCGCGAGCGCGGTGCCGATGCGCGGCCAGCGGGGCAGGGCGCCGTGGTCGTGGCCCGCGTGCGGGTCAGCGCTGCCGCCGCAACTGCAACTGCCGCAGGCGCCGGGAACTGGGGCCTGCGCGTGGGCATGGCCATGCTGGCCGCCGGGGGAATGGGTGTGATCGTGTGCCATGCCATGATTGGAAAGCTGAAAGTCACTTCAAGGTCAAGCCATGCCTGCCACACCGCACTGCCGCATCGGCGAGGCCGCCAGACGCTCGGGCGTTTCGGCGGCCAACATCCGCTATTACGAGAAGGAAGGGCTGCTGGCCCCCGGCGGGCGCAGCGACAACAGCTACCGCTTCTATAGCGAGGCCGACCTGCACCGCCTGCGCTTCATCCGGCTGTGCCGGGCGATGGACATGTCGCTCGGCGAGGTGCGCACGCTGCTCGCGCTCGATGGCTCGGGCGCCGAGGCCGACCACGTGGCCTGCGCCACGCTGGACGAGCACCTCGGCCACGTGCGCACGCGCCTGGCCGAGCTGCGCACGCTGGAGCGGGAGCTGCGCGCGCTGCGCGGCCGCTGCGACGGCAGCGCGGGGCACTGCCACGTGATCGAAGCGCTGCACCAGCGCGCCGAGGCCCAGGCGCTGGAGCCGCCGTCGCAACGCAAGGCCCCGGCACACCGCCATGTGTGATGCTACAACTGAATTGATAGCTGCTGGCGCGCTCTGGTATTGCGCTGCGGGCCAATTTGTTACCGAAACCGGCATGGGCCCGCCTATGATCGTCCCATGATCGCAAGCTTGGCACACCCCTCCTGGCCCGGGCGCCTGGGGCGCACGGCGCAGCGCTGGGCGCTGGCATGGTGGCGCATCGTCTACCTGGGCGCGGTGGTGCTGGTGCTCGTGCTCTCGCCGTCGAGCTACGGGCGCGGCCTGCGAGGGCCACTGGCGCGGCACGTGGTTCTGAACACGGCGCCCATCCTGCTGGGCTTCACGGCGCTCGCGGCGCTGGTGAGCCTGGTGCTCACGCGCATCGTGGTGGTCACGGCGCTGAGTTACGGCCTGTCGCGCTATGCGCTCGAAATGGTGGTGCGCGTGCTGGTGCTCGAACTCATTCCGCTCACGGCCGCGCTGTTCGTGGCCCTGCGCTGCACGATCCCCAACGGCGTGCAGCTCGTGCGCCTGCGCGATGCGGGCCGCCTCGACGCGCTGCGCCGCAGCGGCACCGACCCGCTGCGCGCGCAGGTGCTGCCGCGCGTGGTGGCGGGCGTGTACGCCAGCTTCACGCTCGCGGCGCTGTCGTGCGTGGTGGCGCTGGCCATGGCCTACCTGGGCGTGTACGGCTTCAGCCTCGCGGGGCTGCCTGCGTACACGCGCATGTTCGGCCAGGTGTTCTCGCCCAGCATCACGCTGGTGTTCGTGCTCAAGACGCTGTTTTCGAGCCTGGCGGTGGCGCTCATCCCCATGGCGTCGGCGCTGCATGCGCCGCGGGAGGGGCCGGCCGGGTCGGAACTGGGCGGCCTCGCGCGCATGTTCGCCGTGCTGCTGCTGATCGAAATCGCTTCGCTGATGGGCAACTACTACCGATGAGCAACGAAGATTTGTTTGAAGAACCGCTGCGCCCCGTGGCCCACCTGCGCGCCAAGGCGGCGGCGCTGCTGCTGTTCACGCTGGCGCTGGTCGCGGGCTCGGTGCTGTACTTGCTCTACGCGCGCGGCGTGTTCGAGCCCACGCAGGCGCTGGTGCTCACGGCCGACGACTCCGAGGGCGTGGCGGTGGGCATGGACATGACGTTCTCGGGCTTTCCCATCGGGCGCGTGCGCCGCATCGAACTCGCGCCCGAGGGCAACGTGCGCATCCTCATCGACGTGGCGCGCCGCGATGCGCACTGGCTGCGCGAATCGAGCGTGTTCACGCTGGTGCGCGGCATCGTGGGCGGCACCACCATCAAAGCGTACAGCGGCATGCTGGCCGACCCGCCCCTGCCCGACGGCGCCGTGCGCCCTGTGCTGCGCGGCGATGCCACGGCCGAGATCCCGCAGCTCATGGCCACGGCGCGCGAGCTGCTCGGCAACCTCGCGGCGCTCACCGCGCAGGACGGCTCTGTGGCCGCCACCGCCGCCAACGCGCAGGCGCTGACCGAGCGGCTCAAGGGCCCCGGCGGCGCCCTGGGCGTGCTCATGGGCAACGAGCAGGACGCGCGCAAGATCCTCGCCACGCTGGACCGCACCAACGCGCTGCTCGCGCGCATCGACGGCATGGCCGCCAAGGCCGATACCCAGGTGTTCGGCCCCCAGGGCGTGCTGCCCGGGGTGCAAGCCCTGCTGGCCGACACGCGCGCGAGCCTGCGCAAGGTGGACGCGGTGCTCGCCGAGGCCCAGGCCATAGGCGCCAACGCGCGCGAGGCCACCACCGACCTGGGCGCGCTGCGCGCCGAGGTGGAGGGCAACCTGCGCAAGGTGGATGCGCTGCTCGACGACCTGAACCGTAAATGGCCCTTTGCGCGCGACCCGCGCGACACGGAGCTGAAGCTGCCATGACCCCCGTTTTCCGCACTGCCCTGGCCGCTGCCTTGGCCGCCGCGCTGGCCGCCTGCGCCAGCCACCCGCCCGTGCCCGGCTGGCAGCTCAATGCCCAGGGCGCGGCCCTGCGTGCCACCGAGGCCTACCTGGCGGGCCAGCAGCGCGTGGAGCAGCTCGAATGGGCGCGCGCCCGCGCCGAGGTGGCGCGCACCGGGCGGCCCGGCCTGCTCGCGCGGCTGGAGCTTGTGCGCTGCGCCGCGCAGGTGGCCAGCCTGGCGCTGCAGCCTCCCGTGTGCGAGCGCTTCGAGGCCCTGCGCGCCGATGCGGATGCGCCCGAGCGCGCATATGCGGACTACCTGGCCGGGCACCCCGTGCTGCAGGCCGCCTTGCTGCCCGAGGCCCACCGTGCCGTCCTCGCCGCGGGCTCCGATCCGGGCCCGGCGCTGGCGGGCATCGCCGACCCGCTCGCGCGCCTGGTGGCCGCCGGGGCGCTGCTGCAGGCCGGGCGCGCGGGCCCGGCCACCATGGACCAGGCCATCGAGACGGCCTCGGCCCAGGGCTGGCGCAGGCCCCTGCTGGCGTGGCTGCTCGCGGCCGTGCGGCGGGCCGAGCAGGCGGGCGACGTGCAGGAGGCCGCGCGCCTGCGGCGGCGCGTGGCGGTGGTGGAGGGCGCTGATCTGGCCGCGGACCCGCGCTGATCAGCGCAAGCGGGCCTGCAAGTCCGTTTCGAGCTGCGTGCGCTCGAGCGCGAACTGCTGCGCGCCGATTTCCTGGGCCTCGTACTTGCGGGCCAGCGAGAGCATGAGCACGGTGCTCTCCAGCCGCGCGTCCTGTTGCAGCGACGACGGCAGCGCCGTGAGCCGGTCGAAGCTCTGTTGGTAGAACTGGCTCCAGGCCAGCGCGCCAGCCTGCGCCTGGGCCACGGCGCCGTCGTACCAGCGGCTGTATTCCGCCAGGGCGTTGTCATGGGGGCTGGAGCAGCCCACGAACAGGGCCAGGGCCGCGGCGAGGGCGCACAGGCCGGTGCGAAGGGAAGCGAAGCGGATGTACACGGTCGTCCTCCTTCTCGGTAGGCACGGGACGAAAACCGGCCCGTGCAGCGGGAGATGGTACGCCGTTGCTATGATTTTTGCTAGCGAATCCGAAGCCCCGTCTGCATCAGGGCAACAAAAGCTGCTGCAACCGGGCGGGCAGGGTGAGCAGCGCGTCGGAGGCCTCGGCGGAGTGGTCGGGCAGCACCGTGGCGGCCGAAGCCGCAAGCGCGAGGAGGACGGCGGCGGTGAAGGCGGCCACGGGGTGGCGCCTGGTGGGGGGCGGGTGTTTCATGGCGGACTCTCGTTTCTGCCGCTGGACGGGAGCGGTGCATGGATTGAACACGGGCAGCATGTCCACCATACATGCGCCCGCATGTCCGCATGTAAACATCTGCAACCCGCATAAAAAAGCGGCGCAAGGCCATGCACGCCTTGCGCCGCCGAGAGGGAGTAACCCGCTGGCTGGAGCGGTGGGATCAGAAGCGGTGGCGGATGCCCAGGATCAGGCTGGTGCCCGACGACAGCGACGTGATCTGGTCGCGCATGGCCACGGCGTACACGTCGGTGCGCTTGGACAGGTTGTGGTCGTAGCCGACGCTGGTCGTGGTGCGGCGCAGGTCCAGGTTGTCCATCTTGGTGCGGGCAATGGCCAGCTTGATCGCGCCAGCGCCCACGGGCACGTCGGCGCCCAGCGAGAAGGTCTTGCGGTCGGTGGCGTCGTTGTCGTTGGTCTTGGCCTGGCCGTAGGTGGCATAGGCCTTGGCCACGCCGAAGTCGTAGGCGCCGCCGAGCATCCAATCGGTCTGCTTGTCCATCACGCCGCCGGTGGCGTAGCTGATCTGGGCGCTTTCGTAGAAGCCCATCAGCGTCAGCGGGCCGCCGAAGTACATCACGTTCAGGCCGGTGTTGTTCTTGCCGGACTTGCCCGCCTGTTCGCCGAACTGGTAGTGCACGTTGGCCGTCAGGCCGCCGAAGTTGGGCGTGGTGTAGATGATTTCGTTGTTCCAGCCGGTATCGACGGGGGTGGTCTGGTTGAACCAGCCCGCGCCGACGTTGGGCACGTTGGCGTGCAGCACCAGCGGAGACACGGTGAACGAGTCGCCGAAGGGGTTCAGCAGGATGGTGGGCAGGAAGTTGGGCGCCATGCCGCGGCCCAGCTGCACGTTGCCGAAGCCGCCGGACAGGCCCACGCTGGCGTCGCGCGAGAAGAAGGTGTCGCCGGGGATCTGGCGGGTGGGGGCGCCCGAGTCGGCCTGGAAGAACGAGGTCAGCAGGAAGTTGGCCTTGAGGCCGCCGCCCAGGTCCTCGGTGCCCTTGAAGCCGAACCACGAGGTGGTCATGCCGCCCGAGCCGACGACGTTGGTGTGGCCGCTGGCGCCCGCCAGGCGCATGGAACCGACATAAGCGTCCACAAGGCCGGTCACTTGGACCGAGCTCTGGGCATGGACGGAACCCAGACACGCCAGGGCAGCACCCAGGGCAATCAACGACTTTTTCATGAGGCAGATTCCTGTAAAAAGTAAATTACGAAGGAATTATTACAACGGCGCCCCTACCGGAAACACGGTTGTTGTTTTTGTGGCGTGCAATTGTGGTTATACGAAAAGCGACATAGTTTGGGCCATGTCAGGCCGTAGCGCGGGCGCTCTCGCTATCATGGGAGCCTTCGCCCGGGACCGTCCCTCTTTTTCCCCTTCCCCACCTGCCTTCGCCGCGCGGCATGCCGTTCCTCCACCGCCTTCGCCTGATGGCGCCCGCACTGCTGGGCCGCCTGGTGCTGGCCTGGTTCGCGCTCTCGCTGGGCGTGGCGGTGGCCTCGCCCCTGGTGCATCCGCAGGCGATGGAACTGGTGTGCTCCAGCGCGGGGATGATGAAGGTGATCGTCAAGGCCAGCGACGGCGCGCAGGAGCTCGGGTCCTCCCACCTCGACTGCCCCATGTGCATGCCGCTCGCCGCGCCGCCGCCGCCCGCGCCGGCCGGGGCGCTGCCCCCGCCGTCGCCCCTGTCCCACGCGCTGCGGCCCGTCGTGGCCGCGCGCATCGCGGCCGCCACGGCCGCGCCGCTGCCCGCGCGCGGGCCGCCGCTCCTCTGATTTGCTCCTGATTCAATAGCTTCTGGCGCTTGCTGTGTAAGCGCTGGGGCCGTTTTCGATTGCAAATCGTCGGCCCGTGCCGTCCACGGGCCGCAGAGGAATTTCATGAAAAGAACCGTGCTCGCGCGCGCGCTCGCCGCCGCGCTCCCGCTCCTGTCCCTGCCCGCGCTGGCGCAGCAGGCCGCCCCCGGCAACGATGGCGCGCCCGAACGCCTGAAGTCGCTGGGCATCGTCACCGTCTCGGGCGGCCAGCCCACCTCGCTGCCCACGCAGATCCCCACCACCATCGAGGGCATGACGCGCGAGGACGTTGAAACGCGCATCAACGCCACCGACAGCGAGGATGCGCTCAAGTACCTGCCCAGCCTGCTGGTGCGCAAGCGCTACATCGGCGACTACAACCACGCCATCCTTTCCACGCGTGCCTCGGGCACGGGCAACAGCGCGCGCTCGGCGGTGTACGCGGACGGTATCCTGCTGTCGAACTACCTGGGCAACGGCATTGCCAACGGCAGCAATTACGCGCCGCGCTGGGGCATGGTGTCGCCAGAAGAAATCGAGCGCGTGGACGTGATGTACGGCCCGTTCTCCGCCGCCTACCCCGGCAACTCGGCGGGCGCGGTGGTGGATTACGTGACGCGCATGCCGCAGAAGTTCGAGGCCCACGTGAGCGCGGGCTACTCGTCGCAGCCCAACCGCCTGTACGGCCCGCGCCAGACCTTCGACGGCTGGCAGACCGGCGCCAGCCTGGGCAGCCGGGCGGGCGACTGGAGCTGGTGGCTGAGCGTGAACCGCACCGACAGCGAGGGCCAGCCGCTCACCTTCACCACCGCCACGCTGGCCTCGGGCGTGCCCGGCGGCGCGGGTACGCCGGTCACGGGCGGCGTGCCGGGGCGCAACACGCTGAACCAGCCCTGGACCATCCTCGGCGCGGGCACCCAGTACCACACGGTGCAGGACCAGGCCAAGCTCAAGCTGGCCTACGACTTCTCGCCCACGGTGCGCGCCGTCTACACCCTGGGCTGGTGGCAGAACGCGGGCCAGGGCCGCTCGCAAAGCTACCTGGCCGACGCCGGCGGCCAGCCCGTGTACAGCGGCCCCGTGAACATCGGGGGCCGCACCTACACTCTCTCGCCCACGGCCTTCCCGCTCACCAACGATGCGCAGACGCACGTGATGCACGGCCTCTCGGTCAAGAGCCGCACGCAGGGCGTGTTCGACTGGGAGCTGGCCGCCAGCCTGTTCGACTACGCGAAGGACCAGCAGCGCGCCCCCACCGTCGCGCTGCCGCTGGCCGCCACGGGCGGCGCGGGCACGCTGCAGGACCAGGACGGCACCGGCTGGCGCACCCTGGCCGCCAAGGGCACCTGGCGGCCCGATGGGATGGCGGGCGCGCACATCGTGGACTTCGGCCTGGGCCACGACAGCTACCGGCTGGCCATCGCCAAGAACGGCGTCATGGGCGACTGGTTCGACGGCCCCGTGGATCCGGCGGCCGTCGTGAGCAACGTGGGCGGGCGCACCGCCACCACCAGCCTCTGGGCGCAGGACGCCTGGCGCTTCGCGCCGCGCTGGAAGGCCGTGCTGGGCCTGCGCTGGGAAGACTGGCGGGCCAGCAATGGCTATACCGCCGCCGCCGCTGCCCAGCAAAGCTACGCCAGCCGCAGCGAATCGCACTTCTCGCCCAAGGCCGCACTCGCCTGGCAGTGGGACAGCAGCACGGTGCTGAAGGCCTCGCTGGGCCGCGCTGTGCGCTTTCCCACCGTGGGCGAGCTGTACGGCGCCACCAGCGGCGGCGCGCTGTCCTTCGTCAACGACCCCAACCTGAAGCCCGAAAAGTCGTGGACGGGCGAGCTCAGCGTGGAAAAGGACACCGGCAACGGCCTGGCCCGCGCCACCCTGTTCCACGAAACCACGCGCGATGCGCTGTTCAGCCAGCTCATCCCCGGCAGCACCGTGTCGCGCGTGCAGAACGTGGACAAGGTGCGCACCACCGGCGTGGAACTGGCCTACAGCGGCGCCAGCGTCTTCGTGCGCGGCCTGGACCTGGGCAGCAGCCTGACCTTCGCCAACTCCAAGACCGTGGCCGACGCCGCCTACCCCCAGGCCGTGGGCAAGTGGCAGCCGCGCGTGCCCCGCTGGCGCGCCACCGCCTGGGCCACCTGGCAGCCCAACGACCGCTGGGCCTACACCGTGGCCGCGCGCTACAGCGGCCGCCAGTACTCCAACCTGGACAACAGCGACGTGAACGCCTTCGCCTACTTCGGTGCGAGCAAGTACTTCACCGTGGACCTGCGCGTGCGCTACCAGATCGACCGCCAATGGTCCGCCGCCTTCGGCATCGACAACGCCAACAACTACCAGTACTGGAACTTCCACCCCTACCCGCAGCGCACCTACACCGCGTCGCTGAAGTGGGACCTTTGATGCACACCCGAACGAGGACGAACCGATGACGAAACCCCAACACCTCCTGGCCGCCATGGCGCTCTGCGCCGCCACGGCGGCTTTCGGCCACGTCGTGCTGCCCGCGGGCGGCGCCACGGCAGGCAGCACCTACGACGCGGCCTTCACGGCCGGCCACCCGTGCCAGGGCGCGCAGGCCACCACGGCGCTGGCGGTGCAGCTGCCCGCGGGCTTTCGCCTGATCGAGGCCCTGCCGCGCGCCGGCTGGACGCTCACCGCGCCGCCCGCGGGGCAGGGCGGTGAAGTGCGCTGGACCGCCGCCACGCCCGCCGCCGCGCTGCGCGGCCACGACAAGGCCGAGTTCATCGTGCGCGGCGTGCTGCCCGCCACGCCGGGGCCGCTGTACTTCCCCGTACGGCAGACCTGCGACGTGGGCCAGGCCGACTGGGTGCAGACCCCCCGGCCCGGCGATACCGCCAAGCTGGCCATGCCCGCCGCCCGGCTGGACGTGCTGCCCCCCGGCGTGGCGCCCGTGGACGTGCAGAACGCCTGGGTGCGCGCCACGGTGCCCGGCCAGAGCGGCACGGGCGCCTTCATGGCGCTGCGCGCGCCCATGGGCCTGCGCCTGGTGGGCGCCAGCACGCCCGCGGCGGGCGTGGCCGAGGTCCACGAGATGGCGATGGATGGCGGCACCATGCGCATGCGCGCCGTGGCCGCGCTGGAGCTGCCCGCGCGCCAGAGCGTGGCGCTCGCGCCCGGCGGCTACCACCTGATGCTCATGGACCTGAAGGAGCCGCTGGCGGCGGGCCGCAGTATCGCGCTGACCCTGCGCTTCGAGGATGCTGCGGGCGTGCGCACGCAGCGCGAGGTGCAGGTGGAGGTGCGCCAGGCGCCGCCCGGCGCGGGCATGGGTGCAGGGGATATGCCCGCGCACTCGCATTGAACTATCGAAATGGGAGCGCCTTGCGCCCGCCAGCCGGGTGCTGGAGCCCATTTTGACCATGAACCGCCGAGCCCGAGCGGGATGTGCCAGACTGCACCCATGCCCGACCCCACGCTGCCCGCATTGCTAGTGGCCGACGACCACCCGCTGTTCCGCGCCGCCGTATTGCACGTGCTGCGCGAGCGCCTGCCCCGGTTTCGCACGCTGGAGGCCGCCAGCGCCGCCACGCTGGGCCAGGCGCTGCAGGAGCATCCCGAGGTGGAACTGGTGCTGCTGGACCTGACCATGCCCGGCGCGCGCGGCTTCTCGGCCCTGCTGCACGTGCGCGGCGAGTACCCGGAGCTGCCCGTGGTGGTCATCTCGTCCAACGACCACCCGCGCGTCATCCGCCGCGCGCAGCAGTTCGGCGCGGCGGGCTTCATCCCCAAGTCCGCCCCCGCCGAGGCCATGGGCGAGGCCATCGAGGCGGTGCTCGACGGCGGCAGCTGGTTCCCGCCCATGGCAGCCGAGCGCTCCGAGGCCGACGCCGAGCTGGCCGCGCGCCTGGCGCAGCTCACGCCGCAGCAGTTCCGCGTGCTGCTGTGCCTGGCCGACGGCCTGCTCAACAAGCAGATCGCGGCCGAGCTGGGCCTGGCCGAGAACACCGTCAAGGTGCACGTCACGGCCATCCTGCGCAAGCTCGCGTGCTACAGCCGCACCCAGGCGGCGGTGCTGGTCAAGGGCCTGGAGACGGAGGGTGGGGCATCCGCCTGACCTGGCGGGCCTGCCCATAATCCGCCCCATGGCCTTCGACACCGCCCCGCCCCTGCCTGCTGCCTCCGCTCCCCTGCGCGTGGGCGTGGTGGAGGACGACGCGGCCAGCCGCAGCACCTTCGTGGCCATGATCGGCGCGCAGCCCGACCTGGCCCTGGCCATGGTGGCCGCCAGCCGCGCCGAGGCGCTGGCGCTGCTGCCCCAGGCGCCCATGGACGTGCTGCTGGTGGACCTGGGCCTGCCCGACGGCTCGGGCCTGGACGTGATCCGCGCCACGCGCGCGCAGTGGCCCGGCTGCAGCGTGCTGGTCAGCACCATCTTTGGCGACGAGGCGCACGTGCTGCGCTCCATCGAGGCCGGGGCCATGGGCTACCTGCTCAAGGACGTGAGCGCCGGCGAGCTGGCCGAGGAGATCCGCAACCTGCACGCGGGCGGCAGCCCCATCAGCCCGATGGTGGCGCGCAAGATCCTGATGCGCGCGGTGGCGGCGGCAGCGCCGCAGCCCGCGCCGTCGCCATCGCCCGCGGTGGCCCTGTCGGCCCGCGAGCGCGAGGTGCTGCAGTTGGTGAGCAAGGGCTTCACCACCGACGAGGCGGCGGCGGCCCTGGGTGTCTCGGGCACCACGGTGCTGACCTTCGTGCGCCGCATCTACGCCAAGCTGCAGGTCAGCACGCGCGCCGAGGCCATTGCGGTGGCGCACCGGCATGGCTTGCTCGAGAGCTAGTTGTGAAGTTCCAATAGGTTGTATCCGGTGTTCATCCGGATTGGGTTTGAGAGACTGGAAGTCGCCAAACACCCAATTCACTCAGGACACCCAACCGGATGAACACCCATAAGCATGCCCGACTTACCTTTGCCCGCCAACTCGAGATGGTCAAGCAGATGACCGTGGAAGGGCTGGATGCCGTGCGAGCCGCTGCTGCACAAGGCGTCACTACGCCGACCGCCAGGAAATGGCTCGGTCGCTATCTGGAGCCGCCCTGGCCGATGCCTCTTCCAGGCCCATGCGCTCGCCCAGAAGCATCGATGCAGGCAAGGCCTTGCTCATCGTCGAACTGCGCAAACGGCGAATGCTGCAGGCTCACATTGCACGCAGCGTGGGCGTCTCGGAGTCCACGGTCAGCCGTGTTCTGGCGCGAGCGGGCATGTCCAGATTGAGCGACCTGGAGCCTGTCGAGGCTGTCGTGCGCTACGAGCACGAGACCCCCGGGGACCTGCTGCACATCGACACCAAGAAGCTCGGGCGCATCGTGCGGCCCTGCCACCGCGTTATAGGCAACCGGCGCGACTCGGTCGATGGTGCAGGCTGGGAGACGTTGTTCGTGGCCATCGATGACCACGCAAGGCTGGCGTTCACCGCCATGCACCCCGACGAGAAGCCGGCACAAGCAGTCCTGTTCCTGCGCAATGCGGGCCCGCCTGGGCATCACCGTCCAGCGACTGCTGACAGACAACGGCGCGGCGTTCCGTTCGCGTGAGTTCAGGGCAACCTGCATTGCGCTAGGCATCAAGCACAGCTTCACGCGGCCCTACCGGCCGCAGACCAATGGCAAGGCCGAGAGGTTCATCCAGTCCGCGTTGCGCGAGTGGGCCTACGGCTGGACCTACCAGAACTCAGCCCATCGAACAGATGCCCTGGCAAGCTGGCAACACCACTACAACTGGCATCGCCCGCACAGCGGCATCGGCGGCCTCGCACCTATCTCCAGATTCAACTCGTCAAGAAACAACCTCTTGACGCTTCACAGCTAGGGGCGTTTAAACGCCTGCGGTGCAGCGACCCCCTAGGAGTTGTCGGCGCCTAGGCTTAGCGGGCGATTTAAAGGGTGTTTAAATGAGGTGCACTCGATGGCAACCTTTGGCTATCAATCCTTGCCAGCAGGACGATCTCAGGGTATCTCGATTCTTACAACGCGCCCGTTCTCGATTTTGTAGTTCTTTGCAAAGTCCATATGCTGAGAAAACAGTGTCCCAGATAGACCGAGAACAAGGTCATACAGCGTTCGGCACTCTTGAATCAATGGTTGTATGGCGGCCTCATTGGTTGCCTGAACTGATGTCGATACCCCTTGCTTGCTTAGCGTGCTGCGGACCGTATGCCCGTTGGACCAGTCGGTAGTGCTTTCATTGCCCCACCCAATGTAGGTGGTTCCATGGACGATGGTGTTGCGCTTTTCTATGAGATCCCTGATTTGGTTGTACAGCTTGTCAAATAGGCTCTTGCTGAAAGCGTCTTGTTTGGGATGAGTCACCATGACGGCTTGATAGGCTTTGAGCGGCGGGAATGCCGTAAGCTCAATAGTAAGTGCCGAAATGTTTGCTTGGTTTGCTGCATTGACGGAACACCGAATCCCGATCATGGCGCGCATCATGTTGCAGAGCAGCTCAAATGCCACCACAAATTCGCCGATGAGGGCGTATTGAATTTGCATCTGCTGTTCGCGTTTTTCATTTTGATGTGTCATGGGGCTCCAGTGATTGCTGTAGGCTGGGGTTGAGCCCTGCCAAGGGGGCGTGTTGCACGTTTAATGCTCCCTGAGTGTAGCCACCAGTCCTTCCTGAGTCCCTTCTGGTAAGCAGCCCACAAAGGAGCCTAACCACTGGGGTTTCGCGGGTAATTTGGGCCGCTTGGAGGAACTGCTCACCCGGGCCGTTGAAGCGGTCGGCGGCGAGCCAGTGAAGGTTTAAAGCAGCGGTGGCGTTAGGCCGCCAGCGGCTTCTGAGGCCCTTGCGAGGGCCTTTTCTCTTTCTTGGTCGCGGTGGGACTTATCCACGGCATCCTGGCGGTCTTTAAAAGTGCGCCAAAGGCAGCGTTAAAAAGCGCCAAAGTGGGCGTAAATTAGCGCCAAAGCGCGCGGCGCGCCATTGGCGGCGTTGCAAATCCTCGTGATAGCTACGGCTATCACTGCGGTTTGCGCCTTGCCCTGAACGCGAATCCATCAATTTCATTTTGTGCAGCTATTTACGGGATAGCACACTAGCGGCGGCGCACCCGCCCGAGCGCGCACACGCCCAGGAGCGTCGACAGCAGCGCCAGCGCCCAGGGCGCATCGACGGGGATCGCCGCCGGTGCCGCGGGCGGCGCGGCGGGGTCGGCGAAGCTGCCCGCAGCCACCGGGCAGCTCGTGTCGCTGGGCGGCCAGTACTGGTTGCCCGTGCCGGTGAAGGGAACGGCGCTGTAGCAGTTGTCGCCGGGCGCGTTGCCGGTGATCTGGTTGTTGTTCAGCGTGAACGTGTGCACGGCCGGGAGATCGAACCGCACGCCCGCGCCCTTGTTCGCGCCGCCTGCGAGCGGGCTGGCGTTGTTGGCGATGATGCTGCCGGTGACCAGCGTGTTCACGCCGCTGTAGATCGCGCCGCCTTCCTGGCCGACGATGTTGCCCGTGAAGCGGGTGTCCGTCACCGTCAGCGAGCCGCTGCCCTGGCTCAGGATGGCGCCGCCCATGCTGGCGGTGTTGGCGGTGAACTGGCTGTTCGTGATGGTCACCGTGCTGTCGTTGGCGAACAGGCCGCCGCCGCTGACCATGGCCGTGTTGCCGGTGATGACGCTGTCGTCGATGTTCAGCGTGGCGCCATCCACGTAGATGCCGCCGCCGCTCATCCAGGGGCCGCCGGAGGCGTTGCCGTTGGCCAGCGTCAGCCCGCGCAGCGTGAGCGTGGTGCCCGGCAGCGCGGCGATGAGCAGGGGCATGGCGCCGCCGCCGTCCAGGGTCACGCGCCCGCCGCCGTCGATGGTGGTGTCCGAGACCTGGTAGATGTCGAGCGTGCTGTTCAGCGCGATGGTGCTGCCGGTGGGAAAGACGGCGTGGTCGAACACGATGGTGTCGGCGCCGTTGCCCTGCACGCAGTCGGTGTCCCAGACGGTGTCTTCCACCGCGCTGTTGAAGGCCTCGGTCAGGCTGCACAGGCCGTCGCCCGAGAAGACCGTCGTGGTGTTGACGGTGATGGTGTCCGCCTGGGCCAGGCTGGCGGCCAGCAGGCAGGCGAGGGCGAAGGCAGTTTTTTTCAGCATGAAAAGTGGCTCCAGCACCCATGCAGCAAGCGCAGGCAGCTATGGATATGAAAGCACTTGTGAACGGATGCGGCGATGTTAAACAGGGCAGGCGGGCTTGTCTGTCCTCAGAACTGAGGACAGGCGCTCCGCGCGCGGCTCGCCATAATCGGGCGCCAATGCGCCGCACCGCTTGTTCCCCGCTCCTTCGGCTGGCCGCCTGGCTGGTGTGGCTGGCGCTCCAGGCGCTGCTGGCATGGCCCGCGCTGGCACAGGCCCAGGGCATCGCGCAGCACGTGCGCGGCGCGCAGTGGCGCACCGAGCCCGGCGCCTCGTGGGATGCCCCGGCCATGGCGCCCGCCGCGCTGGCGGACGAGGCCGGGTGGCGGCAGGCGGCGCTGCCCCACCACCGCCCGCGCAGCCTGGCCGCCGAGAGCAGCACCGTGGCGGCGCCGCCCGAGGTCGTCTGGTACCGCCTGCCCGTGGCGCCCGGCGCCACGCACCTGTACCTGCCGCGCTGGCAGACCATCGGCACGGTGGCCGTCTACGCCGATGGCCGCCTCGTCTACCGCACGCGCGGCAGCCGCGTGTGGAACAGCTTCAACCGGCCCCTGTGGGTGGCGCTGGCCGATGCGGCCGACGGGCCGCGGCCTTCCACCGTGCTCGTGCGCATGGCCAGCCAGCAGGGCGTGGGCGGGGCCCTCTCCACGGCCTGGACCGGCACCGCGGACGTGCTGCTGTGGCGCTACCGCGTGCGCTCCTGGCTGCAGTCGGACCTGATCGGGCTCACGGCCGGGTCGTTCCTGGTGATCGGGCTGTTCTCGCTGGCCGTGTGGTGCGTGCGGCGGCGCGAATCCCTGTACGCGCTGTTCTTCGCCGCCTCGGTGGTCAACGCGCTGCGCACGCTGCACTACACCATGGGCGACCTGCCGCCCATGCTGCCCGACGCCTGGTTCGGCTGGTTCACCGTCAACTCGCTGGGCTGGACCATGGTCTGCGTGTTCCTGTTCTCGTTCCGCGTGCACGGCTACCCCATGCCGCGGCTGGCGCGCGCCATCGTGGCCGTGGTGGCGGCGCTGTCGCTGTTCACGCTGCCCGTGCCGCTGGTGCTGCCCCACCTCGACGCCATCCTGCCGCTGGTGTACGTGGTCATCACCTCGCTGACGGCCGTGGTCTCGGCCTCCGGCCTGTGGGCCTCGTGGCGCGCGGGCTCGCGCGAGGGGCTGGTGCTCTCGGCCTGGTTCGCGCTCACGGTGCCCGTGGGCGTGCACGACCTGCTGATGATGGACTACCAGGCGCCCATCGAGGGCGTGTACCTCGCGCCCTACGTGGCCATCGGCCTGTTCGCCATCTTCCTGGCCATCGTCTGGCGGCGCTACGTGGGCGCGATCCACGCGGTGGAGGTGGTGAACGCGGGGCTGGAGAGCCAGCTCGCCGCGCGCGAGCGCGAGCTCACCGCCAGCCACGAGCAGCTGCGCGAGCTGGAGCGCCAGCAGACCCTGACCGCCGAGCGCCAGCGCATGATGCAGGACATGCACGACGGCATCGGCTCGTCGCTCATGAGCGCGCTGCGCATGGTCGAGCGCGGCCAGGCCAGCACGGCCGACACGGCGCTGGTGCTCAAGGACTGCATCGACGACCTCAAGCTCGCCATCGACTCGCTCAACCCGGCCGATGCCGACCTGCTCGCGCTGCTGGCGGCGCTGCGCTTCCGGCTCGCGCCCCGGCTCAAGGCCGCGGGCATCGCGCTCGCCTGGAGCGTGCGGGACCTGCCCCCGCTGCCCTGGCTCGACCCGCAGTCCGCCCTGCACGTGCTGCGCATCCTGCAGGAGGTGCTCACCAACATCCTCAAGCACAGCCAGGCCACCGCCATCGACCTGGCGACCGCGCCGCAGGAAGGCGACGGCAAAGGCGATGGCGACGGCGTGGTGGTGCGCATCCGCGACAACGGCAGCGCCTTCGTGCCGGCCGATGTGCCATTCACGGTGCCGACGGGGCAAGGCCTGTCCAACGTGCGCCACCGCGCCCAGGCGCTGGGCGGGCGCTGCCGGTGGGCGGCGTGGGAGGGTGGGAGCGAGTTCAGCCTGTGGCTGCCGCTGGCGCGCGCGGACGCCTGAGTTGCTTCGCTTTTAATAGCTTCTAGCGCAGGGCTGGAGGGCGGTGGGGGCGTTTTTATGCCCGATTCATTCGCTCTGTTCGCGCACGCGCAGCAGCGTCTGGCTCACCAGCGCCCGCAGCGCCGGGGCGCGCACGGGCTTGGCGAGAAAGCCCCAGCCGCGCTCGGCGGCCTGGCGGCGCAGCGTGGCGTCGCGCTCGGCGGTGACCAGGATCACGGCGGGCGACTGGCCCCAGCGCTGGCACAGCTCGCCGTACACGTCGGGGCCGTGGCGGCCCGCGCCCAGGCGCACGTCCAGCAGCACCAGCTGCGGCGCCTGGCCGGGCTGGGCCGCCGCGAGCGCCTCGGCCGCGCCGCCGGCCAGCGGCACCTGGCAGCCCCAGCGCTCCAGCAGGGCCCGGGTGGCGGCGCAGGTGGGGCCGTCGTCCTCGATCACCCAGGCGCTGCTGCCGTGCAGCGGGGTGTCTTCCTGGGGCGGCGGCGCGGCGGTGGGGGTGGCCTGCAGCGCGGCCGCGGGGTCGCCCAGCGGCACGCGGACGCAGAACACACTGCCGCGCCCGAGCTGCGAGCGCAGCCCGATCTCGTGGCCCAGCAGGCGGCCCAGGCGCTCCACGATGGCCAGGCCCAGGCCCGCGCCCCGGTCGTCGCCGCGGCCTTCGTCGAGGCGGCGGAATTCCTCGAAGATCTCGCGCTGCAGCGCCTCGGGGATGCCCGGGCCCTGGTCGTGCACCTCGATGCGCAGGTGGCTGCCCGCGCGGCGGCAGCCCACGACGATGCGCCCGCGCCGGCTGTAGCGGATGGCGTTGGAGACGAAGTTCTGCAGGATGCGGCGCAGCAGGTTCTCGTCGGTGCGCACCGTGTGGCGCGTGGGCACGCAGCGCAGCTTCAGCCCCCGGCTTTCGGCCAGCACGCCGAAGTTGTGGCCCAGCACCTGCAGGAGCGGGCCCAGGGCCACGTCGCGCACGTGCACGTCGAGCTGGCCCGATTCCATGCGCGAGATGTCGAGCAGGCTGCCCAGGATGGCGTCCTGCGCGGCCAGGGCGCCTTCGATGTGGTCCGCCGCCTGGATGGCCGCGTGCTGCCCGTCGCCGCCCTGCAGGTGGCCGCGCAGCAGCGAGGTGAACATGCGCGCGGCGTTCAGCGGCTGCAGCAGGTCGTGCACGGCGGCGGCCACGAAGCGGGTCTTGTAGCGGTTGGCGTTCTCGGCCTCGCGCCGCGCCTGGTCGAGGTCCCGCGTGCGCTCGGCGATGCGGTGCTCCAGCGCATCGGCCAGCGAGCGCAGTTCGCGCGCGGCGTTCTTGTAGCTCGTGATGTCGGCATAGCTGGTCACGAAGCCGCCGTCGGGCAGCGGGTTGCCGCGGATTTCGAGCACGGTGCCGTCGCCCTTCTCGCTCTCGCGCAGGTGGGGCTTGCCGCTGCGCAGGTGGTTGAGCCGGCGCTGGATCGCGTCCTCGATGGGCCCGGGGCCCAGCAGGCCGCGCCGCGCGTTGTGGCGGAACAGGTCCTCGACGGGGCGCCCGGTGCGCAGCAGCTCCGGCGGAAAGCGGAACAGCTCGGCGTAGCGCGCGTTCCAGGCCACCAGCCTCAGCTCCGAGTCGATGACGACCACGCCCTGCGGCAGGTGCGCCAGGCTGCGCGACAGGCCCGTGTCGGCCTGCCGCGCGGCCTGCACGATGCCGTCCTGCGCGGTGCGCAGCTCGCGCGCGTGCTGCTGCAGCACGGCCTCTAGCTCCTGGCGGCTGCGCTGGCGGATGGCCGCCACCCGGCGCCGCTGCTGGATGAACAGCACCAGCAGCGCCAGCGCCAGCCATGCGCCCGCCGCCGCCACGGCCACCCAGCGGCCGAAGGCGACGGCGGAGCGGGTGCCGTGCAGCAGGTGCAGGGTCCAGCCGCTGTCCGGCAGCGGCAGGGTCTGCCACAGCAGGCGGTCTTCGACGGCGGGGTCGCTCACGCGGGCGAGGGTGCCGCCGTCCTGCAGGCGCTCGAGGGCGCGGTAGCGCAGTGGGCTCAGCGCCTCGCCCGCGTACTGGCGCGTGGCCTGCAGCTCCTGCTGGTCCTGCGCGCTCAAGGGCGCGAGCAGGCGGTAGCGCCATTCGCCGCGGCTGGCGAGGAAGACCACGCCGTGCGCGTCGGAGGCGAGCACGATGTCGGGCGTCTGCAGCCACTCGCGCTCGAGTTCCTCGAGCACGATCTTGACCGCCACGACGCCCAGCACCTCGCCGTGCGCGTCGAGGATGGCCTGCGAGAGAAAGTAGCCCGGCACGCCCGTGGTGACGCCGATGCCGTAGAAGGTGCCCTGGCCCTGCGACAGGGCCTGCTGCACGTAGGGGCGGAAGTTGTAGTCCACGCCCACGTTGCTGCGCGGCTCGCGCCAGTTGCTCGCGGCCAGCGCGACGCCGTGGCGGTCGATGAGCGTGAGGGTGGACGACTGGCTCGCGCCGTTGGCGCGTTCGAGCTTGCGGTTGAGCCGCTGCACGTCGGCGGGCCGCAGCGGGTGCGTCACGGCGTCGCGCAGCTCTGCGTCGAGCACCAGGATCTGCGGCAGCGCGCGGTAGCGGTCTATGCGCTGCAGCATGGCCTGCGCGTACAGGCGCAACTGGCGGTGCACGCTGGCGCTTTCCTCCTGCAGCGCGCGGTGCCGCGCGAAGTGTTCCGCGGCCCACATCGCCAGCACCATGCCGCTGGCGATGACCAGCAGGGTCCAGAGGAGTCGGTGGCGGCGCAGCGAGTGCATGGGCGCGAGTATGGGGCGCGGCGCGGCCTGGCGCACCTACTACCAATAGGTTATGGGCGGGCGCGGCGCCCGCGGGTACAACCGGGCCTTCCGCCAAGAGGCTGCCACGAGACCGTCACACCATGCACCCCATTCCCTCCGCCAACACCGGCGCCGGCACGCCGGCCCCGCGCCTGCCGTTCTACCGCCAGCTGTACTTCCAGGTGGTCGCCGCCATCGTGCTGGGCGTGCTGCTGGGGCACTTCTGGCCGCATTTCGCCGAGCAGTTCAAGCCGCTGGGCGATGCCTTCGTGCGGCTGGTCAAGATGATCATCGCGCCGGTGATCTTCCTCACCATCGTGACCGGCATCGCGGGCATGACGCACCTGGGCACCGTGGGGCGCGTGTTCGCCAAGGCCATGGCGTACTTCCTGTTCTTCTCCACGCTGGCGCTCATCGTGGGCATGGTCGTGGCCCACGTGGTGCAGCCCGGCGCGGGCATGAACATCAACCCGGCCGACCTGGACCAGACGGCCGTGAAGTCCTACGTCGCCAAGTCGCACGAGCTGACCCTGGTGGGCTTCGCGATGGACATCATCCCCAAGACGCTGCTGAGCCCCTTCGTGGGCGACAACATCCTGCAGGTGCTGTTCGTGGCCGTGCTGTTCGGCATCGCGCTGGCGATCGTGGGCGACGCGGGCAAGCCGGTGCTGAACTTCCTCGAAGCGCTCACGGCCCCGGTGTTCCGGCTCGTGCACATCATCATGCGCGCCGCGCCCCTGGGGGCCTTCGGCGCCATGGCGTTCACCATCGGCAAGTACGGCGTGGGCGCGCTGGTCAACCTGGCCTGGCTGGTGGGTTCGTTCTACCTGACTTCGCTGCTGTTCGTGGTGGTCATCCTCGGCATCGTGGGGCGGCTGTGCGGCTTCTCGGTGCTCAAGCTGGCGCGCTACCTGAAGGCCGAGCTGCTGCTGGTGCTGGGCACGTCGTCGTCCGAGTCGGCGCTGCCCTCGCTGATGGAAAAAATGGAGAAGGCCGGCTGTGGCAAGCCGGTGGTGGGCCTGGTGGTGCCCACGGGCTACTCGTTCAACCTGGACGGCACCAACATCTACATGACGCTGGCGGCGCTGTTCATCGCCCAGGCCACCAACACCGACCTGACCCTGGGCCAGCAGATCGCGCTGCTGCTCGTGGCCATGCTCAGCTCCAAGGGCGCGGCGGGGGTGACGGGCGCGGGCTTCATCACCCTGGCCGCCACGCTGGCCGTGGTGCCCGAGGTGCCCGTGGCGGGCATGGCGCTGATCCTGGGCGTGGACCGCTTCATGAGCGAGTGCCGGTCGCTGACCAACTTCATGGGCAACGCGGTGGCGACCATCGTGGTGTCGCGCTGGGAGAACGCGCTGGATCGCAAGCAGCTGCGGGCGGCGCTGGATGGGGATGTGGTGGACCCGGATGACGAGCCTGTGCTGGGGGCTGTGGCTGGGTGAGTCGCTTTGAATGTTGCTGGCCGGGACTCGCCCCGGCGGGCGACCTACTTTCTTGCCGCGCGGCAAGAAAGTAGGCAAAGAAACGCGCCCCGCAGTCTGCGACCCCTTCGCTGCGCGAAGGGGCAAACCTGGGGCGGTGGGCTTGCGGGGTGCGCTGCGTAACTCACTGCGCGCT
>Ga0222423_1000260_pt1 | contig 45106 bp, 37 predicted proteins | sample 3A0metagenome_FD_182472 | JGI IMG/M metagenome (GOLD analysis project Ga0222423, IMG submission 182472) | Enriched microbial communities from leaf-cutter ant dump, University of Wisconsin, Madison, United States - 3A0 (version 2) | ecosystem: Environmental > Terrestrial > Nest > Insects nest >...
CTACGTCGTGGGCTTCGGTGACAACTCGCCGCAGAACCCGCACCACCGCACCGCGCACGGGTCGTGGCTCGACTCGATCACCGACCCGGTCAAGACGCGGCACGTCCTGTACGGCGCGCTCGTCGGTGGACCGTCGTCGGCCAACGACGCCTACACCGACAGCCGCAGCGACTACACGTCGAACGAGGTCGCCACGGACTACAACGCCGGGTTCTCCAGCGCGCTGGCCCGCCTGACGCAGGAGTACGGCGGCACGCCCCTGGCGAGCTTCCCCGTCGCGGAGAAGCCCGACCAGGACGAGATCTTCGTCGAGGCCATGCTGAACCAGCCTCCGGGCTCGACGTTCACCGAGGTCAAGACCATGATCCGCAACGAGTCGGCCTTCCCGGCCCGGTCGCTGAAGAACGCGACGCTGCGCTACTGGTTCACGCTCGACTCCGGCGTCCCGGCCTCGAGCCTCGCGCTCTCCGCCAACTACAGCGAGTGCGGCACGCAGACGGCCAAGCCCGTCTCGGCCGGCGGCAACCTGTACTACGCGGAGATCAGCTGCGTCGGGCAGAACATCTACCCGGGCGGCCAGTCGCAGCACCGGCGTGAGATCCAGTTCCGCGTCACCGGCGCGGCGGGCTGGGACGCGACCAACGACCCGTCGTTCGCGGGCCTCACCACCACGGCGCTCGCCAAGACCAAGGCGATCACGCTGTACGACGGCGGCAAGCTGATCTGGGGCACCGAGCCCACCGGCACCGACCCGACCCCGGACACGACGGCTCCGTCGGTGCCGACCGCGCTGACGTCGTCGGCCGTCACCTCCACGGGCGCGACCCTGACCTGGGGGGCGTCGACTGACACGGGCGGCTCCGGCCTGGCGGGTTATGAGGTGCTGCGGGTCAACGGCACGACGACGACGGTCGTCGCCTCGCCCACGACGACGTCCACGACGCTCACCGGGCTCACCGCCGACACGTCGTACACCTACGCCGTCCGCGCCAAGGACGCCGCCGGGAACGTCTCCGCAGCCAGCACCGCCGTCACGTTCAAGACCACCGCCGCACCGGTCACCGACACCACGGCGCCCTCGGTTCCCGCGTCGCTGACCGCGTCGTCGGTCACGTCCTCGGGTGCAACCCTCACCTGGGCCGCGTCCACGGACACCGGAGGGTCGGGTCTGGCCGGTTACGAGGTCCTGCGGGTCAACGGCACGACGACGACGGTCGTCGCCTCGCCGACGACGACGTCCACGACGCTCACCGGCCTCACGGCCGACACGTCGTACACCTACGCCGTCCGCGCCAAGGACGGCGCCGGCAACGTCTCCGCAGCCAGCACCGCCGTCACCTTCAAGACGACGGCGGCACCGGTCACCGACACGACGGCGCCCAGCGTCCCGACCGGGGGAGCGGCTTCCGCGATCACCTCGTCGGGCGCGACCCTGAGCTGGACGGCGTCCACCGACACCGGCGGCAGCGGGCTGGCGGGCTACCAGGTGCTGCGGGTGGACGGCACGACGACGACGCTCGTCGCCTCGCCCACCGCGGCGACCACCACCCTGACGGGCCTGACCCCCTCCACCGCCTACACCTACGTGGTGCGGGCCAAGGACGGTGCCGGCAACGTCTCGGCGTCGAGCGCGGCAATCACGTTCACGACGCTTCCCGACACGACGCCGGCCGGCGCCTGTGCCGTGAAGTACACGACGAGCGACTGGAACGTCGGCTTCACGGCGGCGCTCAAGATCACCAACACGGGCACCACCGCCACCAACGGCTGGACCCTGAAGATCACGTTCCCCGCCGGCCAGCAGCTCCAGCAGGGCTGGAGCGCCACCTGGTCGCAGACCGGCACGGTGCTCACCGGCACGTCGCTGGGCTGGAACGGCAACCTGGCGCCGGGTGCGAGCACCGACGTCGGCTTCAACGCCAGCCACACGGGAACCAACACGCGCCCGACGACGATCACGCTGAACGGAGCCGCCTGCACCGTGAGCTGATCGCCACCTGGTCGAAGGGCCGTCGCACCTGCGTCTGCAGCGCAGGTGTGGCGGCCCTCTCCGTATTCGCGTTGATGCTCGCTGTATCGTTGCCTGCAGCCCCGCGGATCCGGCCGCGCGTGACAGGGGCCGAGAGAGAGCGAAGAAGCATGACAGGTACTCCAGCCGCCTGACAGCGCGCCGATGCCTCCCGCTCGGGATCGAGGCATCTCGGCGCACCGACGCCGACCTGGAGTACCCCTATGCCTTTCGTCTCGTCGTCCGTCGTCCTCACGGACGTGTCCTTCGCCTGGCCCGACGGCCAGCCCGTTCTCACCGGCGTGTCCGGCGCCTTCGGCGTCGGCCGCACGGGGCTCGTCGGCGCCAACGGCGCCGGCAAGTCCACGCTTCTGCGACTCATCGCCGGTCGGCTGATGCCCTCGTCGGGCTCGATCTCGGTCGCCGGCATCGCCGACCACCTGCCCCAGCGCTTCGAGCCGGATGGGACGCTCGCCGACCTCCTCGGCGTGCGGGCCGTCGTCGACGCCGTCCGCGCCATCACCTCCGGAGACGTGTCGCCGGACCTGTTCGACCGCGTCGGCGACGACGGGTGGGACGTGGAAGAGCGCGCCGTGGCGGCACTCGCTGCCATCGGCCTGCCGACGGACCTCGACCGTCGGACGGCGACGTTGTCCGGCGGGGAGGCGATGCTCGCGGCCGTGACCGGCATCCGTCTGCGCGGCGCCGACGTCGCGCTGCTCGACGAGCCGACCAACAATCTCGACGGTGCGGGACGCGAGCGGCTCTACGAGCTGGTCAGGTCGTGGCGTGGTGCGCTCGTCGTCGTCTCCCACGACCGGGCGCTCCTCGAGCTCGTCGACGACACGGCGGAGCTGCGCACCGGTGTACTGACGACGTTCGGTGGGACGTACTCCGCGTACGAGGCCTTCCTCGGCACGCAACAACAGGCGGCCCTCCGCTCGCTCCGCGACGCCGAGGCCGCGCTGCGCAAGGAGAAGCGGCAGCGGATCGAGGCCGAGGAGAAGATCGCACACTCGCAACGCCAGGGGCGCAAGGACACCGCGAACCGGAAGTACATCGGCGCCGTCGTGGACATGCGACGGAACTCTGCCGAGAAGGCCCAAGGTGCGCGCCGCGGCCTGGCTGCCGGAAAGGAGGAGGACGCTCGTGCCGCGGTCGCTGCGGCGGAGCGTGCCGTCCGGAGCGACGACCGCATCGTCATCGACCTGCCCGATCCGCACGTGCCGTCCGGCCGTCGGATCGCTGACCTCGGCGGGTACGTCATCGTCGGTCCCGAACGCGTGGCCCTCACCGGTCCCAACGGCGTCGGGAAGACGACAGCGCTGCGCGACCTCGTCGAGGGCCGGGGCCTGGTCACCGACCGCGTCGCCTACCTGCCGCAGGATCTCGACCTGATCGACGACGACACGACGGTGCTCGCTGCCGTGTCGGCAGGCGCTCCGACGACACCTCTGCCCGAGCTCCGCAATCGCCTCGCGCGCTTCCTCGTCCGCGGCGACCAGGTCCATCGACCCGTGGCGACACTGTCAGGCGGGGAGCGCTTCCGTGTCACCCTCGCGCGGCTCCTTCTCGCCGACCCGCCCGCCCAGCTCCTGATCCTCGACGAACCGACCAACAACCTCGACATCGCGTCCGTCGACCGGCTCGTCGAGGCCCTGTCCGCCTACCGAGGAGCCGTCCTCGTGGTCAGCCATGACCAGAGCTTCCTGGACAGGCTCGGCATCGACGTCGACATCGCGATGGCCCCTGGCCCCCACGGACCGACGATCACGGCCACGAGGCGTCAGCTCGATCCCGGTGGCGTCGCGAGCGCCCGCAGGTAGCGGCGGCTGTAGACGCGCTGCGCCACCAGGATCGCCGGGAATGCGATCCGCCACCGTCCGCCGCCGGCCCGGGTGAGGGACCGCAGGGTCAGGTGGACCGTGCCGTCGTCGTCGCGGTGCACGACGAACGCCTCCTCGCCGCTGACGGGGTGGCCGGGCAGGGTGCCGTAGGCGAAGCCCGCACGGTCGGGCTCGTCGACGACCGCGACGACGATCACCGGTTCGGTGATCCGCAGGGGTCCGACGTGGGCGACGAGGCGGTGCTCGTCGCCCGCGACCACCCGCCCGCCGGGTTTCACGTGAAACCCGCTCCGCGTCTTGATACCCCAGCGCAGCACCTGCTCCGACGCCCACGCCCAGTGCTCGTCGCCTTGGCCGAGCACGATCGTCGTCTCGAACGCGCGGTACCCGTCGGGCGGCGACCAGGCGCGGTCGGCGGGCATCGTCGCGCCCACGTCCGGGTAGGTGGTCACCGGCGGCGACCGAACAGACCCCGCCGCTGAGGGATCATCCCGGGGACCTGGCCCTCGGCCGTCGTCGAGGTGGGCGCGTCCGCGGACGTCGTCTCGCCCGGGTTGGTGCGCTGAGCCGACGCGCCGGCGACGTCGGCGCGCACGCGGTCGAGGAATTCGTCCACGTCGGCCATGTCGTAGCCCTCGCGGAACTTCGTCGTGCGGAACCGCGCGCCGTCCAGGTCTGCCGGCGTCAGCGCCCCGGGCTCGCCGGCCCCGCGAGCGCGAAGACCGACGACCACGCGGTCCAGGAAGTCGTCGACGTCGTCCTGGTCGTAACCGTCGCGGAACTTCGTGGCCTTGAAACGGACGTTCTCGACATCCTCGGGGGTGAGCACGCGAGGATCATCGCACCGTCCGAGCCGTCGTGCGCTCCGGCTCGTCGGGCGAGCGTGCGCCCATGCCGTACCGGGCGACGAGCTCCGCACCGAGTGTCGCGAGCTCAGCGCGGACGTCGGCCGGCTCCAGGACCTCGACCGCCGCTCCGAACCCCGCGAGGTGCTCGGCCACCGACCGGGCCGTGTGCGACGACACCGCGATGCGCACGCGCCCGTCGTCCTCGTCGGCGACGACCTGCACGTGCCGCCCCAGGCGGTCGGTCAGCACACCCACGAGGTACGGCGCGGTCAGGACGACGGCCGTCACGCGGGAACGGTGCTGCTCGACCTCGTCGACCACGGACCCCCAGAGGTGCTCGACGTCCAGGTCCTCGGGCCTGGCGGCCGGCGTCGGCAGGCTCGTCAGCGCGGTGATGCGATCCAGGCGATAGGTGCGACGTGCCTGCAAGGAGGTACCAGTGCTCGCCCTTGTCGACGAGCGCCCACGGGTCGAGGGTCCGCTCCGCCGGACCCTCGCGCCCTGCGTAGGTGACCGTCACCTGCCGGCGGCGGACGACGGCCGTCTGCAGCTCGTCGATCCACGGTGGACGGCCCCGCTGGGCGGCACCCCAGCCGGAGGGGTCGACGACCACGGCCCGGCCCGCCGCCTCAGCCTCCGCACGGAACGTCGCCGGGAGTGCCCTGACGAGCTTGCGGAGCGCGGACGTCGCTTCGGCGGACCGACCGGTCGGCGATCCCACCAGCAGGAACAGCGCCTGCGCCTCGCTCGCGGTCAACCCGGTCAGGTCCGTGCGGGCACCGCCGACGAGCGACCAGCCACCACCGCGCCCGGGCTGCGGGTAGACCGGTATCCCGGCGGTGGACAGCGCCTCGAGGTCGCGACGCGCGGTGGCGAGCGAGACCTCGAGCTCCTGGGCCACCTCTGCAGCGGTCACCCGACCCCGAGACTGCATGAGCAGGAGTGTGGCGACCAACCGGTCTGCGCGCATGGCTTCAGAGTGCCGGACAAAGTAGTCAGAAGGTGAGCACTTCAGCGTCCAGTCTGGAGACATGACCACTTCACAGCACACCTTCCGAGGCCTCGCCAACGTGTCGTTCTTCGCCGACGACCTCGAGGCTGCCCGTCGCTGGTACACCGACGTGTTCGGCACCGAGCCGTACTTCGCCCGCGACGGCTACGTCGAGTTCCGGGTCGGCGACGACCTCGACGAGATCGGGATCATCGACCGCCGGTACGCGCCAGGCGCCGGCGGCCCAGCCGGTGCGATCGTCTCCTGGCACGTCGACGACCTACCCTTGACGTTCGCCCGGCTCGTCGAGCTCGGCGCGACCGTCCACGACGGCATCCGCGAGCGTGGAGCGGGGTTCGTCACGGCGTCCGTCGTCGACCCGTTCGGCAACCTGCTCGCCGTGATGACCAACCCGCACTGGGTGGAGGTCCACGAGTCGCGGATCACGGATCCCGCGTGACGTCGCACGTTCGTGTCGTCGACCGTCCGACGTCAGACGACGGTGAAGTCGTGCCGTGGAGCTGGTCGCAGCCGGAACCACGTGCCTGCCATCACGCGCGAGCGCTCCGTGAGGACCGTGAACGGCACGGGCGTCGCACCCGCGTCCCGGACCGCCTGGTCCAGGTAGTCGCGCAGCTGCCAGACGTCGACGGGATCACCGGAGCCGTCGGGCTCGAGCGCGGCACTCAGCCGGGTGGCGTCGTAGCCCAGGTCCGCCGCGACCTGCTCGCGGGTCAAGCCGGTCAGGTCGAGGTTGGCCGCGAGCTCGGTGCGCGTACGCACCAGCTCGGCTCGGTCGAGGCTCATGTGCTCAGTCCATGTCGTCTGCCGACCGCGACGGGACGGCATCGAGCGCGGCCAGGGTCTGCGGGTCGAAGGTGAGGTCACCGGCGGCGAGGTTGGCCTCGAGGTGGTCGATGTCCGCCGTGCCGGGGATCAGCAACGTGGCGGGGGAGTGGGCGAGCAGCCAGGCCAGGCCCACCTGAGCGGGGGTGACGCCGAGCTCGGCGGCCGCGTGCTGCACGGCCGGCTCGTCGACCACCTTGGGGATGCCGGGGAACGCGCCCCCGAGCGGGAAGTAGGGCACCCACGCGATCCCGTGCTGCTCGCAGAGGTCGACCATCTCGTCGTCGTCGCGCGTGACCAGGCTGTACGCGTTCTGCACGCAGACGACACCCGCGGGGAGTGCCCGCTGCAGGGTGGCCAGGTCGATGCTGCTGATGCCGATCGCGCCGATCAGTCCCTCGTCGCGCATCGCCACCATCGCGGCGAGCTGGTCGTCGAGGTCGACGAGCTGGTCGTCGGGGAGGTCGAGCCGGACGCCGGACTCCATCCGCCGCAGGTTGACCACGGGGATCTGGTCCAGCCCGAGACTGCGCAGGTTGTCCTCGACGCTCGCGCGCAGCTCCTCGGGGCGCTGCGCCGGCCGCAGCGGGACCGGTCCACCGGGGTTCGGGTCGGCGCCCACCTTCGACACGATCGTGACTCCGTCCTCGGGGAGCAGCGCCTCGCGCAGCAGCTCGTTGGACAGCCCGTTCCCGTAGAACTGCGCCGTGTCGACGTGGTCCACGCCGAGCTCGACGGCCTTCCGGATCAGCCGGACCGCCGCGCCGCGGTCGTCGCGCAGCCGCTCCAGCTGCATGGCTCCGTACCCGATGCGGGAGACCTGGGCGCCCGCGATGGTCCCGACTCCGCCGGGGCGGCTCTGCTGGATGACGTTCATGCTGACCTCGGTTCGCTAGGATGAGGGTCGAAGCGGAGGCGACTCCGCTTATCCGACGATAGCATTACCGGAGGTGCCTCCGCTATGGCTGACCGTGTGACGCCGGACGTACCCGACGGCACTGCCACCGAGCGCCCGATGCGCGCGCACGCCCGCCGCAACCGCGACGAGCTCCTCGCCGCCGCTCGCCGTGCGCTGGCCGTCGCCGAGAGCGACCGCGCCGTGTCGCTCGAGGGCATCGCACGAGACGCAGGTGTCGGCATCGGCACCCTCTATCGCCACTTCCCCACGCGGCAGGCACTCTTCGAGGCGGTGTACGGCTCTCAGCTCGACGAGCTGACGTCCGGCGCCGGAGACCTCTTGGCCACCCACCCGCCGGCGATCGCCCTGCGCGAGTGGATCGGCGCCTACGCCGACTTCGCCCGCACCAAACGTGGCGTCCACGAGACGCTCAAGGCGGGCATGGCCGCCGGGCGACTCAACCCGTCGACAACCCGAGCGCGCATCAACACCGCCGTCGAGCCGTTGCTCTCAGCAGGCGCCGCGGACGGCACGTTGCGTAAGGACATCACGGCCGACGACGTCACGACGATGCTCGTCGGGATCTTCCTCGCCACGGCTACGACACCGGATCCGGAGCAGACCACCCGCCTGCTCGACCTCTTGATGGCCGCCCTGCGTCCGTAGCACCCCGAGGATCGCTCGCGGTCTGCCTTCCGGCCGCTGTGCGAACGAAAGGCAGACCGTCGTCCCATGCGAGGCCCCCGAAACACAGCGAGTCGGGACATCTGAACGATGTCCCGACTCATCACAGTGTGGAGCCAAGGGGACTCGAACCCCTAACCCCCTGCTTGCAAAGCAGGTGCGCTACCAATTGCGCCATGGCCCCTGGGTGGGGCAGTGGTTCACTCGAAGGTGTCGGTGACCTCTGCCCACAGGTCCCGCTCGTCGCGGTCCTGCACGAACTTGGTGTACACGACGTATCCGGCGGCGGCCACGACCGCCAGGAGCAGGATCTTCTTCAACGTGTCCCCCACAGGTGTTCGGGAGTGGGCCTAACAGGACTTGAACCTGTGACCTCTTCCTTATCAGGGAAGCGCTCTAACCGTCTGAGCTATAGGCCCGTATGCGCTGCGCGCCGCATGAGACTACCCCACGCGGCAGGCGTCGCCCAAACCGGCCTACTCGTCGGTCATGGTGACGTGCACGCCGCCGACGAGCGCCGCGACGATGTTGTACAGGAACGCCCCGATCGTCGCGAGGGCCGTGAGCAGGAAGACGTCGACGACGGCGATCAGGGTCGCGGCCGAGATGACCTTCTTGAACTCGACGTACTGCAGGATGTTCGGGCTGTTGGCGCCGGTGCCCGTGACCTGGGTGACCAGGTCGTCGACCTGCTTGAACACGTGCAGCTCGTTCAGCGTGAACCAACCGACGGCCACGCCGACGACGATCATGATGCCGACTGCCACCGAGAGCAGGAACGACAGCTTCATGACGGACCACGGGTCCAGGCGCGAGATGGCCAGGCGCACGCGGCGCGGGCCCGAGCCCTGCTGGACCGTCGGGATGCGCCCCGTGCTGGGGCGCGCCGCGGTCCCGGCGGGGTTCGCGCCGGCGACCGGCCGGGCCGAACCCGCCGCGGGTGAGACCGAGGCGGGCGGAGCAGCCACAGGGATGCTGGTCATGGTCTTGTCCTCGGGCTGGGGCCGGGTGGTGGCCGTGGTGATCGCAGCGGACGTGGCGCCGGCGACCTTCTTGAGCCAGGTGGTGGTCGAGTCGACCGCCATGGCCAAGGGAGAGGGCTGGTCCTCGTCGGCGACGTCCGCGACGGGAGCAGCAGAGCTGGAGGATGCCGCGGCCGAAGCAGCAGCCGGCTTCTTGTCCGCGTCCTTCGTGTCGATGACCTTCTCGCCCGCGTCCCGAGCGCTCGTGTCGGCGGGAGCCGACGAACGCGGGGGACGGGTGGCGGTCGATACGCGGGACGTGGAGCCGTTCTCGGTCGACGACCGCGAGGCGGATCCGTTCGACGAGCCGTTCGACGACGAGCTCGAGCTGGGCGCTGAGCTCGTCGTTCCGGGCTCCGGCACCACGCGCGTCTTGCTCGTCGTGCTGCGCCCGGTGCTCACGGTGCGGGTGGGGCCGTCAGACGGCGCACCTGCGGCGCCTTCCTCGACCGGTGTGACGGTCCATGCGCTCGTCGGGTTCGCGCGCGACGACGTCGTCGAACGACCGTTGGAGGTCGACGACGTGGGCCGCTGGCGCGGGGGGATCGACGGTGGCGTGGACTCGCTCATTCATCCTCCGCTGACGGGTCGGCGTCGGTGGGCGGCACTGCTGCGTCGGACACCGTGGTGTCGGCCGCATCGGTGCCCGGAACTGACGGATCTGTCCCGTCAGACTCGCCCACCGTACCCGCATCGTCCGACAGGTGTCGCTCGGTGTTGCGCGCCACGGCGATGATCCGGTCGTTCGCGTCCGGCTTGGCGAAGATGACGCCCTGGGTCGTGCGACCCGTCGCATGGACCTCTGACGTGGCGGAACGCACGATCTTGCCGCGCTCCATGATGACGAGCACCTCGTCCTCGGCGTCTGTGACCAACGCCCCAACGAGGTCACCGTTCGCCTCGGGCAAGTTGGCCACCCGGATACCCAGACCACCACGACCCTGCTGGCGGTAGTTCTCCACCGTCAGGGCCGTGCGCTTGGCGATGCCCCCCTCGGTCACCGTGAACAGGTAGGCGTCCTCGCGCACGACGTCGGCGGCCAGCAGCTCGTCGTCGCCACGGAACTTCATGCCCGTCACGCCGGAGGTCGCACGACCCATGGGCCGCAGCGCCTCGTCGGACGCCGTGAACCGCACCGACTGACCCTTGCGGGACACCAGGATGAGGTCCTGGTCGGAGTTGATCAGGCGCGCGGAGACCAGCTCGTCGGGCCGGCCGTCCTCGTCCTCGCGCAGGTTGATCGCGATGACGCCGCCGGAGCGGTTGGAGTCGTACTCCGCCAGACGCGTCTTCTTGACCAGGCCACGCTTGGTCGCCAGGACCAGGTGCTCGGCCTGCTCGTAGTCGCGGATGTCCAGGACCTGGGCGATCTGCTCGCCCGGCTGGAACGCCAGCAGGTTCGCGACGTGCTGACCCTTCGCGTCACGCCCACCCTCGGGCAGCTCGTACGCCTTGGCGCGGTAGACGCGGCCCAGGTTGGTGAAGAACAGCAGCCAGTGGTGCGTCGTCGTGACGAAGAAGTGGTCGACGAGGTCGTCCTCGCGCAGCTGCGCGCCGCGCACACCCTTGCCGCCGCGCCGCTGGGCCCGGTAGTTGTCCGAGCGCGTGCGCTTCGCGTAACCGCCGCGGGTGATCGTGACGACCATCTCCTCCTCGGCGATGAGGTCCTCGATCGAGACCTCGCCGTCGAAGGGCAGGATCTGCGTGCGACGGTCGTCACCGTACTTCTCGACGATCTCCGAGAGCTCGGTCGAGACGATGTCGCGCTGCTTCTCGTCGGACGCCAGGATCTCGTTGAGCTCGGTGATGCGCGCCTGCAGCTCGGCGTGGTCCCGCAGGATCTTGTCCCGCTCCAGGGCGGCCAGGCGGCGCAGCTGCAGCGACAGGATCGCGTTGGCCTGCACCTCGTCGACGTCGAGCAGCTCGATCAGACCCGCGCGCGCCTCGTCGACGTCCGGCGAGCGCCGGATCAGCGCGATCACCTCGTCGAGCGCGTCGAGCGCCTTGAGGTAGCCGTTGAAGATGTGGATCGCTTCCTCGGCCTTGCGCAGGCGGAAGCGGGTGCGGCGCTGGATGACGTCGAGCTGGTGCGTGGTCCAGTGCCGCACGAACGCGTCGATCGACAGCGTGCGGGGGACACCGTCGACGAGCGCCAGCATGTTGGCGCCGAACGTGTCCTGCAGCTGCGTGTGCTTGTACAGGTTGTTCAGGACCACCTTGGCGACGGCGTCGCGCTTGAGCACGATGACCAGGCGCTGGCCCGTGCGGCCCGACGTCTCGTCGCGGATGTCCGCGATGCCCGTGACCCGGTTCTCCCGCACCAGGTCCGCGATCTTCTTGGCCAGCGTGTCGGGGTTCACCTGGTAGGGGAGCTCGGTGACCACCAGGCAGATGCGGCCCTGGATCTCCTCGACCTCGACGACCGCGCGCATCGTGATCGACCCGCGACCGGTCCGGTAGGCGTCCTCGATGCCGCGGTGGCCCAGGATCGTCGCGCCCGTCGGGAAGTCCGGCCCCTTGATCTTGCCGAGCAGGGCCTCGAGCAGCTCGTCGCGTGTCGCCTCGGGGTGCGACAGGTGCCACTGCACACCGTCGGCCACCTCGCGCAGGTTGTGCGGCGGGATGTTGGTGGCCATCCCGACGGCGATGCCCGCCGAGCCGTTGACCAGCAGGTTCGGGAACCGCGACGGCAGGACCGTGGGTTCCTGCGTGCGGCCGTCGTAGTTATCCTGGAAGTCGACGGTCTCCTCGTCGATGTCCCGGACCATCTCCATGGCCAGCGGCGCCATCTTGCACTCGGTGTACCGAGGGGCGGCCGCGGGGTCGTCGCCGGGGGAGCCGAAGTTCCCCTGGCCGGCCACCAGCGGGTACCGCATCGACCAGTCCTGCACCAGGCGGACCAGAGCGTCGTAGATGGCGGAGTCACCGTGCGGGTGGAACTTGCCCATGACGTCGCCGACGACACGGCTGCACTTCGAGAACTGCCGGTCCGGCCGGTAGCCGCCGTCGTACATCGCGTACAGCACACGCTTGTGGACGGGCTTGAGGCCGTCGCGCACGTCGGGCAGCGCGCGCCCGACGATGACGGACATCGCGTAGTCCAGGTAGGACCGCTGCATCTCGAGCTGCAGGTCCACCTGGTCGATGCGGCCGTGCTCGATGCCGTCGGTGCCGGTCGTGTCAGTCACTGGTTTCCTTTTCCTGAGGCTGGCCTCAGATGCTCTGCTTATGTCGATATCTTGCGGGGCTCGCTTCGCTCACTCCTCAGATATCGAGGAACCTGACGTCCTTCGCGTTGCGCTGGATGAACGAGCGGCGGGACTCGACGTCCTCGCCCATGAGCACGGAGAAGATCTCGTCGGCCGCCGCGGCCTCGTCGAGCGTGATCTGCAGCAGGGTCCGGTGCTCGGGCGACATGGTCGTCTCCCAGAGCTCGGAGTAGTCCATCTCACCGAGACCCTTGTAGCGCTGGATCCCGTTCTCCTTCGGCAGCCGCTTGCCGGCCGCGGTGCCGTCCTTGACGTAGGCGTCCCGCTCCCGGTCGGAGTAGACGTAGTCGTCGGCCGCGTTGCTCCACTTGATGCGGTACAGCGGCGGCTGCGCCAGGTAGACGTGCCCGTGCGTGATGAGGTCCGGCATGTACCGGAACAGCAGCGTGAGCAGCAGCGTCGTGATGTGCTGACCGTCGACGTCGGCATCGGCCATGAGCACGATCTTGTGGTACCGGAGCTTGGCGATGTCGAAGTCCTCGCCGATGCCGGTCCCGAAGGCCGTGATCAGCGCCTGGACCTCCTGGTTGCTCAGGGCCTTGTCCAGCCGGGCCCGCTCGACGTTCAGGATCTTGCCGCGGATGGGCAGGATCGCCTGCGTGCGCGGGTTGCGCCCACGCACCGCGGAACCGCCGGCCGAGTCGCCCTCGACCACGAACACCTCGCACTCGGCGGGGTTGTTGGACTGGCAGTCCTTGAGCTTGCCGGGCATCCCGCCCGACTCGAGCAGACCCTTGCGGCGCGTGGCCTCGCGGGCCTTGCGGGCGGCCAGACGCGCAGCCGACGCCTGGATCGACTTGCGGATGACGTCCCGGGCCTCGTTCGGGTGCGAGTCGAGCCAGTCGCCGAGCTGGTCGTTGACGACCTTCTGCACGAACGTCTTGGCGATGGTGTTGCCCAGCTTGGTCTTCGTCTGGCCCTCGAACTGCGGCTCGCCGAGCTTGACCGAGATGACGGCCGTGAGCCCCTCGCGGATGTCGTCGCCCGTGAGGTTGTCGTCCTTGTCCTTGAGCAGGCCCTTGTCTCGCGCGTACCGGTTGACCAGCGCGGTCATCGCCGCGCGGAAGCCCTCCTCGTGCGTGCCGCCCTCGGTCGTCGAGATCGTGTTGGCGTACGTGTGCACGGACTCGGAGTAGGCCGACGTCCACTGCAGCGCAATCTCCACCGAGATCTTCTTGTCCTTGTCCTCGGACTCGAAGGCGATGACCTCGGGGTGGATCAGCTCGACCTTCTTGGCCGAGTTGAGGTGCTTGACGTAGTCGAGCAGGCCGTCGTCGTACTTGTAGCTCACGACGCGCGGCTTGGGCTCCTCGTCCTCGCCGTCGACGTCGTCCTCGGACGTGTCGGCGTGCTCGGGACGCTCGTCGGTCAGCGTGATGGCCAGGCCCTTGTTGAGGAACGCCATCTGCTGGAAGCGGGCGCGCAGGGTCTCGAAGTCGTACTCGACCGTCTCGAAGATCGTGTCGTCGGCCCAGAACGTCTGCGTCGTGCCGGTCTCGTCCGTGGCCTCGCCCTGGCGGATGCCGCCGGTCGGCTTGCCGCCGTCGGCGAAGTCCATCTCCCACGTGTACCCGTCGCGCTTGACGACGCTGGTGACGCGCTTGGACAGCGCGTTGACCACCGAGATGCCGACGCCGTGCAGACCACCGGAGACCGCGTAGCCGCCGCCGCCGAACTTGCCGCCCGCGTGCAGGATCGTCATGACGACCTCGAGCGTCGGCTTGCCCTCGGTGGGGTGCATCGCGACGGGGATCCCGCGGCCGTTGTCGACCACGCGCACGCCACCGTCGGCGAGCAGCGTGACCTCGATGTGGTCGCAGTAGCCGGCCAGCGCCTCGTCGACCGAGTTGTCGACGACCTCGTAGACGAGGTGGTGCAGGCCGCGCTCGCCCGTCGAACCGATGTACATGCCGGGCCGCTTGCGCACGGCCTCGAGACCTTCGAGGACGGTGATGGCGCTGGCGTCGTAACCGCCGTTGCTGTCAGGCTTCGGGCTGCTCTGCTCTGCCACGGGCGGTGGTGCTCCTCAAAGGTTTGCACGCCGTCGAGCGCGCCGCCGGACCGGTGGGAGGGCGGATCACTCCATGACGCTGGACTTCCGGGCACCAGAGCGCCAGGAATGACCAGATCAGTCTACCTGGCGGACGGCCCTGGACCCCGCTTTGGAAGGCAGATGTGGACAGGGCTTTCACATCACCCGAACGTGTCCCTCTCACCTCGGCCCTGGACCCGCTTGGGGCCGCGCCCGAATCCCGGTCCGCCGGGCCCGAGGACCACGATCTCCGTGACCTGCCCCTCGCCGAGCTCCTCGGCGAAGTTCCGCAGCATGGCGGGCACGCTGAACTTGAGGTTGTTGGCCCAGGCGGTCGACGAGGCACGCATCGTCAGGACGCCGCGCTCGAACGACTGGTAGACCGCGTGCTCGGCGACCTGCTCTCCCAGGATCTGCGCCCATCGGGCCTGCATCGTGCCGCCCGTGACACCGGCACCCCAGCCGAACTGCCCGATCACGCCGCCCAGCGTGGTCGCCAGCGTCTGCGGGTCACGCCCGCCCGCCGCCGCGCCGGACAGCTGGGTCTCGAGCGGGCGCTTGGACCGCGGCGCGTCACCAGGACGGATCCCGCGCGCCTTCGCGGCCTCGCGCGCCCGGTTCAGCGCGGCGGCCGCGACCTGTCGTTCAGGCAGCAGCTCGACGATGTCACGCAGCGGCTGCCCCTCGGTGGGCCGGCGCTGCGGGGGGAAGTTCTCAAAGGACACGAGCGACCTCGCCCCCCATCACATCCACCCGGGCCCCGGTCAGCGGCTCGGGCACGTCGCCCGCCACCGCCGCCGTGATCAGGACCTGCCGGGCGGGGGCGACGAGCTCGGCGAGCCTCTCGCGTCGCCGGGCGTCCAGCTCGGCGAACACGTCGTCGAGGATGAGCACGGGCTCGCCGTCGGGACCCCAGTCCGCCGCGTCGACCCCATCGGTCAGCACCGTGTACGACGCGAGCCGCAGCGCGAGCGCGAACGACCAGGACTCCCCGTGGCTCGCGTACCCCTTGGCGGGCAGGCCGCCGAGCGTGAGGACCAGGTCGTCGCGGTGCGGGCCGACGAGACACACCCCGCGGTCCAGCTCCTTGCCCCGCAGCCGGCCCATGGCCTCCAGCAGCTGCGCCTCCACCAGGTCGACGGGGTCGTCGGCCCCGCCCTCGACCTCCAGGGCCGCGTCGAGCGAGGCCTTGTAGCTCACCACCGCCGCGCCCTGCCCGGAGCTGACCTGCTCGTACGCCTGCTCGACGTGCGGGCGCAGGGTCTCGACGAGGCGACGTCGCTCGACGACGATGCGTGCACCCACCTGTGCGAGCTTGGCGTCCCAGACGTCGAGCGTGCGCAGGTCGGCCCCGCCACCTCGACGCGCCGCACCCGCCGACTTGAGCAGCGCGGACCGCTGCCTCAACACCCGGTCATAGTCCTGCGTAACTGACGCGATGCGAGGTGTGAGCTGGACGAGCAGGTCGTCGAGGAACCGCCGCCGGCCGTCCGGGTCGCCCTTGACGAGTGCCAGGTCCTCGGGTGCGAACAGGACGGTGCGCAGGATGCCGAGCGCATCCCTCGCCCGCACCGGGTTCGCACCGTTGATGCGCGCACGGTTCGCCTTGCCCGGGGTGACCTCGATCTCGACGAGAGTCGCCCGCGGCTTGCCGGGCTCGAGCTCGCGGACGACACGCGCACGGACGACGGCCCTGTTCGTGCCGGCCCGCACCATCGCCGCATCGCTCGGCACGCGGTGGCTGCCGAGCGTCGCGGCGTACCCGATCGCCTCGACCAGGTTGGTCTTTCCCTGTCCGTTGGGACCGACAAGAGCTGTGATCCCCGGGTCCAGGGCCAGGTCGACCTGCGCGTAGGAGCGGAAGTCGGTCAGGTTGAGGTGCGCGACGTACATCGGGTCAGCCCGTCACCACGCGACGACGTGACGCGCGGTGCGGGCCGGCGGGCGTGGTCACGCCTGCGGAGGGACGGCGGCACCCGGCACGGGCGTGGTGCTCGACTGCGGCCCGGTGGTGCCGGCGGGCTTGACCGCGTGGCCGCCGAACTGCTGACGCAGCGCGGCGACGGCCTTCATGGCCGGCGACTCACCCTGGCGGCTGGCGAACCGCGCGAACAGCGCGGCCGAGATGACAGGCGCCGGCACGGCCAGGTCGATCGCCTCGTCGACCGTCCAGCGCCCCTCGCCCGAGTCCTCGACCCAGTCGTCGATCGCGCCCAGGCCCGGGTCCTGCTGCAGCGCCTGGACGAGCAGCTCGAGCAACCAGGACCGCACCACGGTGCCCTTGGTCCACGCGCGCATGGTGCCGTGCACGTCCGTGACCAGGTCCTTCGCGGCCAGCAGCTCGTATCCCTCGGCGTAGGCCTGCATCAGGCCGTACTCGATGCCGTTGTGGACCATCTTCGCGAAGTGGCCGGCACCGACCGCACCGGCGTGCACGAAACCGTCCTCGCGGTCGCCCTCGGGACGCAGCGCGTCGAAGATCGGCATCGCCGCCTCGACCTTGTCCGCGTCGCCGCCGACCATGAGGCCGTAGCCGTTCTTCAGGCCCCACACACCACCCGACACGCCGGCGTCGATGAAGCCGATGCCCTTGGCGGCCAGCAGGTCGCCGTGCGGCTTGTCGTCCTGGTAGTACGAGTTCCCGCCGTCGATGACGATGTCGCCCTCGGCGAGCAGCTCGCTCAGCTCGTGGATCACGCCGTCGGTGATGTCGCCCGAGGGGACCATCACCCAGACGATGCGGCCGCCGTCCGGCAGCTGGGAGACCATGTCGGCCAGGCTCGTCGAGTCGCTGACGTCCTGGTTGCGGTCGTACCCCGTGACCTCGACGCCGGCGCCTCGGATGCGCTCGCGCATGTTGGCGCCCATCTTGCCGAGCCCGACCAGACCGATGTGCATGCCGTCCGCCTCTTCTGTCTTCTCGATTCGCTCTGTCTCTCGATGCGCACCTCAGGTGCGCATGACCACTGTGCTCTTCCGCGGGCCGGCGTGCACGCGCGGGGGAGCGGTGCGATCAGCTCGCGAAGCGGATCGGGACCAGCAGGTAGCGGTAGTGCTGGTCGTCGTCGCCCTCGAGCGATCCCTGACCGGTGAACTCCACCGGCTTGTTGGGGTGCGTGAACGACAGGCGCACGAAGGGCGTGTCCAGCGCGCCCAGGCCGTCGAGCAGGAACTGCGGGTTGAACGCGACCGAGATCTCCTCACCGACGAGCGTGGACTCGAGCGCCTCGGATGCCTGCGCGTCGTCGCCCTGGCCGGCGTCGAGGACGACCTGGCCCTCGGAGAACGACAGCCGGATCGGGGTGTTGCGCTCGGCGACCAGCGCGACGCGCTTGGCGGCGTCGGCCAGCTGCTGCGTCCCGACGACCGCGTGGATCGGGGTCTCGTCGGGGAACAGGCGACGCACCGCCGGGTAGTCGCCGTCGACGAGCAGGCTCGTGGTGTGCCGTCCCGCGGCCTCGAAGCCGATGAGGTCGACGCCGCCGCCCGTCGAGAGGGCGACCGTGACGTCGCCGGCGCTGCCGAGCGACTTGGCGGCGTCAGAGAGCGTGCGCGCACGGACCAGTGCGACCGTGGATATGTCCGGCGTGGCCGGCTTCCACGTCAGCTCGCGCAGTGCCAGCCGGTAGCGGTCGGTCGCCAGGAGCGTGACCTTCTCGCCCTCGATCTCGACGCGCACGCCGGTGAGCAGTGGCAACGTGTCGTCACGGCTCGCGGCGACGGAGACCTGTGCGACGGCGTGCGTGAGCTCCTCGCCGTCGACGGTCCCGCTCACCGGGGGCATCGCCGGCAGGTTCGGGTAGTCCTCGACGGGCATGGTCAGCAGCGTGAAGCGGCTCGCACCGCAGGTGACGACCACCTTGGTGCCCTCGAGGACGACGTCGACCGGCTTGGCCGGCAGCGCTCGCGAGATCTCGGCGAGCAGGCGGCCGGAGACCAGGACCGTTCCGGGCTCGCTGACGTCCGCGGGGATCTGCGAGCGGGCGGAGACCTCGTAGTCGAAGCTCGAGAGCTGGATCGAACCCGTGGCGTCCGCCTCGATGCGCACTCCGGCAAGGACGGGCACCGGGGGCCTGGTCGGCAGGCTGCGGGCTGTCCACGTGACCGCATCGGCGAGCACGTCACGTTCGACCCGGAACCTCATCGACTCACCTCTCGTCGTGCACTTCTGCCGTGCGACGGCCTGCCTCGCTGTTCGGAGCAGGCTTCCTCTGACGTCGTCCTGCTCGCGACGCCCGTGCGGTGATGCTCGTCGCAGTGCGCACTGGGACGAGCGCACCCGAATGACACGAAGGTCGACGGCAGGCGTCAGCCGAACCTTACGCGAGTGGTGTGACACGTCGGTACAGGCGGACGGACGAATCCTTCGTCGTCGAGGCTCTGATGCGCGGGCACCGCCGGCCGAGACCGTCGCCCAGTCCAACGCCGGTGTGTGGATCCCACCAGCAGAGAAGTGTCGTCGTCGTCATCGGTGGTGTGGAATCTGTGGAAGCGGAGCGTTCACGCTGGTCATCGGCAGATTTCGCTGTGGATCCGGGGTGAAACGTTTTGGTCCCTTCCGGTGGATGGCCGTGGACGGGCATGGCACCGTCATCCACCGTCCACCGCGGCGAGGGCCTTCGTCCACACACGCGCACCCGTCATCCACCGTCATCCACAGGGCTGTGCACACATGTGAACATTCGTCCCATGGATCCTTCAGCCTGGGGATGAAGGACGTTCGTCCAGATTGACAACGTGGGACAAATCGGTGGTCGCACGGCCCCGCCTGCGGGCGAGATGTCCGGTATCTGGCGTTCTCGCAGGTCAGCGAGCTAGACGAGGCTGGTTCCGCCGAAAGAGTGAAGTGCTTCACATGATCCCCAGGTCGAACCACAGCGTTGTGGAAAAACCTGGGGACGGAGTGTTTCAGCCTCGGCTCTGCTGCTTGATCCGGTTGGTCAGCTCGGTGACCTGGTTGTAGATCGAGCGGCGCTCGGCCATGAGCTCCCGGATCTTGCGGTTGGCGTGCATGACGGTCGTGTGGTCGCGACCGCCGAACGCCTGACCGATCTTCGGCAGAGACAGGTCGGTGAGCTCACGGCACAGGTACATCGCGATCTGGCGGGCCGTCACCAGCACACGCGAGCGGCTCGAACCGCACAGGTCGTCGATCGAGAGGCCGAAGTAGGCGGCCGTCTGACCGATGATCTGCGTGGCCGTGATCTCCGCGGTCTGGTCGTCGGTGATGAGGTCCTTGAGCACGATCTCGGCCAGCGACAGGTCGACCTGCTGGCGGTTGAGGTTCGCGAACGCCGTCACACGGATCAGCGCACCCTCGAGCTCACGGATGTTCGTCGAGATCTTGGACGCGATGTACTCCAGGACGTCCGGCGGCGCCTCGAGCCGCTCGCTGACGGCCTTCTTGCGCAGGATCGCAATTCGGGTCTCGAGGTCCGGCGGCTGGACGTCGGTGATCAGACCCCACTCGAACCGGGACCGCATGCGGTCCTCGAAGCCGTTGAGCTGCTTGGGGGGCAGGTCGGACGTGATGACGACCTGCTTGTTGGAGTTGTGCAGCGTATTGAACGTGTGGAAGAACTCCTCCATCGTCTGTTCCTTGCCCTGCAGGAACTGGATGTCGTCGATGAGGAGCACGTCGACCTCGCGGTAGCGCCGCTGGAACGCGCCGGCCTTGCCCTCGGAGATCGAGTTGATGAAGTCGTTGGTGAACTCCTCGGAGTTCACGTAGCGCACGCGAACGCTCGGGTAGAGGTTCTGCGCGTAGTGCCCGATGGCGTGCAGCAGGTGGGTCTTGCCCAGGCCCGAGTCGCCGTAGATGAACAGCGGGTTGTAAGCCTTCGCGGGCGCCTCGGCCACCGCGACGGCCGCCGCGTGTGCGAACCGGTTGGACGAGCCGATGACGAACGTCTCGAACAGGTACTTGGGGTTCAGGCGCGCAGGCTCGGCGTTCGGGCGGCGCGTGACGGGGATCGTCGAGCCCTGGTCGGTCAGCGGTCGCGCCGGCTCGGGCTGCAGCGCGGCGGTGTCGGTCTGCTCGTCCGCGGGGGGCGGAACCGCGGCCGGCGGGGTGGAGGGAGGGACGACCCGGAGCGCCGGGGGAGCGTCGTCGGCCAGGTCCGGGTCCACGGTGATCGCGAACCTGGCCTCGCGACCGAGGGCGTCACCCAGGGCGTCGCTGACCTCCTGCCGCACGCGCGACTCGAGGTAGTCCTTCGTCAGATCGTTGCCGACAGCAAGCAGCAGCGTGCCGTCCAGGAGACCGAGGGGCTTGGCCAGGCGCACGAAGGCGAGCTGGCGGGGAGTGATGTCGGGGCTCTCCTCGAGCGTCGACACGACGTGACCCCAGACCCGGGTGAGCTCTTCGTCCTGCGGCACGTCCTACCCTCGGTTGTCTTGATCGCACGGAGCGACGAGTTTCGCACGCGTTCGGTTGTCCACATAGTTGTCCACACATGTGAGTGGTGCATCCGGTGCGCGCGTGGCCGACGAGCATGCGGGGTGTGGAGGGGATCTGTCGCACTCCCTCGATGCGCGATGGCGTTCGTCGTTCCACAGGTGTGGACGGACGAGCGACGTGGACGATGCTAACGGGGGCGTGGGTCGCTGACATCGCCCCGACCGGGTGAGGTCTGCCACGGCCGACGGCGCTTCGGCGTGTCGCGCTCCGCTCCACGTCGTCGGGTCGCGTAGCGTGCCGCGGCTCGGCATTTGACCCTGTCAGGTCGACGGCGTACCGTTGGCAAGCCTTCCGATGGCTCCTTCCGGCGCGCCCAGACGCCACACGTCCTCGCGACGTGGTCATGGAGTCGCCGAGAACAGCAGCCAGACCTGGTCGCGCAGACGCGCGTCATCCGTATTGATCTGTAGGAGATCCTCGTGAGCAAGCGCACGTTCCAGCCGAACAACCGGCGTCGCGCCAAGACGCACGGCTTCCGTCTGCGCATGCGCACCCGCGCGGGTCGCGCGATCCTCGCCGCGCGTCGCCGTAAGGGCCGCGCGGAGCTGTCGGCCTGACACCAGCCTCGGTGCTGCCCCCCGCGCACCGGATGCGCCGTTCTGCCGACTTCGAGCAGGCGGTGCGCCGTGGTGCGCGCGGCGGACGGGACACTGTGGTGGTGCATCTGACGCAACGGACCGACCCCGGGCCTGGCCCGGTGGTCGGTTTCGTCGTGTCCAAGGGGGTGGGCAACGCTGTGACCAGGAACCTCGTCAAGCGTCGCCTGCGTGCCCTGGTGCACGAGCGGCTGACGTCGTTGCCGTCGTCGTCCTCCGTCGTCGTCCGAGCACTGCCCGCAGCGTCGCAGGCCGAGTACTCGGTACTGGCATCGGATCTCGACGGGGCGTTGGCGACAGCGCGGCGCCGGCTCGAGCGGGCGGGGCGGTAGCGGTCATGCAGAACGTCGTCCGGGGCATCCTTCGCCTCCCGGCACTGCTCCTGCTCCTGGTTCTCCGCGGCTACCAGCGCTTCATCTCGCCGCTCACGCCGCCCACCTGCAAGTTCTACCCGTCCTGCTCGCAGTACGCCGTGATCGCGGTTAGTCGCCACGGAGCGCTGCGCGGGACCCGGCTCGCCGTATGGCGACTGCTGCGGTGCAACCCGTGGAACCTGGGCGGCATCGACGACGTTCCTCCAGCGCGTAGCGCGCACCACCACCATCACGTAGTGGCTCAGCCCACGCACTGACACCCGAATGAGGAGCTCTGCTCATGGGCTGGTTCGATAGCCTGCTTCACCCGATCATGGTCGTCGTCGCCTGGATCATGGTCATGTGGCACAAGGTCTGGACGGCCATCGGCCTGGACCCCGACGGCGGTGCCGCTTGGACGTTGTCGATCGTCGGCCTCGTGATCGTCATTCGCATCGCCCTGATCCCGCTGTTCTTCAAGCAGATCAAGGCGTCGCGCGGAATGCAGCTGCTGGCGCCCGAGATGAAGGCGATCCAGAAGAAGTACAAGGGGAAGACCGACCCCGCGTCCCGCGAGGCGATGAGCCGCGAGACCATGGCGCTGTACCGCAAGCACGGGACCAACCCCTTCGCGTCCTGCCTGCCGATCCTGCTGCAGTCGCCCATCTTCTTCGCGCTGTTCCGGGTGCTGAACTCGCTGCCGCAGATCGCGGACGGGACGTATCGCGGGGACAAGGACCACATCGGGCCGCTCACGCAGCAGCTCGCCGAGTCCGCGGAGAACGCGACGATTTTCGGCGCGAAGCTGGCGGATTCGTTCATGCGGGCCGACGGAAACATCCACGTGCAGATCGTGAGCGCTTTCCTCATCGTTGCGATGTGTGTGACGACGTTCACCACGCAGCGCCAGCTCACGATGAAGAACATGCCCCCGTCGGCCCTCGAGGGTCCGATGGCGCAGCAGCAGAAGGTCCTGCTCTACGTCCTGCCGCTGATCTTCGCCTTCTCGGGCGTCAACTTCCCGATCGGTGTCCTCATCTACTGGACCACCACCAACCTGTGGTCGATGGGTCAGCAGTTCTACACGATCAGGCGGATGCCGGCTCCTGGATCGCAGGCCGAGAAGGCTCTGCTCGAGCGCAAGGCGCGCAAGGCCGCTCACCATGGTGGTGCCCTCGCGGAGGAGACCGCCGCCGTCGCCATCGACGAGCGTCCCCGCGGCCAGCGCGTGCAGCCCAAGCGCAAGGACCGCGCGAAGGGCCGCCCGCTCGCTGAGCCAGGTTCGCCGTCCGGGGCGTCGCCGTCCGTCTCTGAGACCGACGCGGTGGCCGCGGAGGAATCCGCGACTCCACTCGACGAGAAGCCAGCTGCGCCTGCCGCCAAGAAGAAGCCTGCTACGCCACCTTCCGCAAAGAAGCCCGGTGGTTCACCCTCATCCAAGCCCAAGCCGAAGAAGTAGCTCGGCTCACGCCCGCTGATCGGAGAAGTCATGACGTCACCTGCACCTGACGCAGCCGTCTCGCCTGCCACCTCGCGCCTCGAGGAGGAGGGCGAGATCGCAGCCGACTACCTCGAGGAGCTGCTCGACATCGCCGACCTGGACGGCGACATCGACATCGACATCGACCACGGACGCGCTGCGGTCGAGATCGTGTCCGAGGACGAGTCCGACACATCCCTGCGCAAGCTCGCCGGTCGCGACGGCGTCGTCGTCGACGCACTCCAGGAGCTCACCCGACTCGCCGTGCAGGCCAAGACGGGGGAGCGTAGCCGGCTCATGCTCGACATCGCGGGCTACCGTGCGCGGCGTCGCGCCGAGCTGGTGACCGTGGCGGAGGAGGCCATCGGTCGAGTGCGGGAGGGCGGCGCGTCGGTGTCGCTCGCGCCGATGAACCCGTTCGAGCGCAAGGTCGTGCACGACGCCGTTGCGGCTGCAGGGCTTGTCAGCGACTCCGACGGGGTCGAGCCGCACCGCTACGTGGTGATCCGCCCGGCGTGACGCTGTTCAGATGACGTTCCATGAAGGGCGGCCCGAGCCATCGGGCCGCCCTTCGTCGTTCCGGTGAGGCGTTCCGGGGTGCATCACACCCCCCGGCACCGCCCACTCGGGGCTGTCCCGCGCCTCGCGGAGCTACGTTCGGCCAGCGGTTCTTGTCCGAGTGTGGCTGGATGGCGCGAGCTCGCTTCCGTTTCACGTGAAACGTCGTGCCGTGCCCAAGCCCTTGGGCGTCACGCGTTTGGTGGTCAGGAGACGGCTGCTCGCGTGTCGGGGTGCACGTGGCTGGCAGATGCCACGCGGTCGGTCCGGGAGGGTGTCGCTGAAGTGTTGGTGCCGGTCCTCGTTCCCGGTGCGAGGTGCCTCCCGGTCCCTACAAGCGGCGTCGGCCAAGGGGCGATGGGCCCAGTTGCGGCGTCGTGGAAGCCGGCCGTTGCTCTTCGCACTGCAGGACCGGTCTCAGCAGGTAGGGCCGTGGGCCACGGCGACATCGTGTGGGCGGGCCGCGGTGGAGGGTTGTCATCTTGCTGCTCTGTGCCTGGATCCCAGGTAGCGCCGTCGGCGAACGTTTCACGTGAAACGTGAGTCTCCGCCCCGGCGCAATCACTGGCGGAGCGGCCCTGGTCTCGGCCAGTTCGTATGGGGCTCCTGTCCAGGGACTGTCGCCGGTCGTCCAGACTCACGGGGCTGGCGGTCGTCGTCGGCTGTCGCGTGCTGAGCGCTCGTCGCCGGTGAGTAGTCAGCCGCACACACCTCCGAGCGGCTGAACAGGTGAGCGTGGATCCAACCAGTCGTAGGTTCCGCGTCGGCCGTCGCCACTTCGCCGGTCGCGCTCCTGGTGACCCGGCTGCTCCCGAGCTCACGGGCGCGTCAGGGATGACGGGGTTGCACCTGAAGCGTCGGGCGAGGAGGCCGTGGTAATCGGTGCGACGTGGTGTTCCTACTCCCGACGTCGAGTTCTTGCGGATGAGATCGTCCCGCACCCCGTGACGGGGCTGCCAGCGGGTGGCGTGGTGATGCACGCGCGCCGGCGTGTGGTTCGCGGACTGGAATCTGTGGCGCTCGGCCCGGGGTCGTCAGTGGTGTACCGCGCTGTTGTTTCACGTGAAACGACTGGTGTCTGCCGCGGGCGCGGTGCAGCGAGTGCTTGTCGGCTCGCTGGGGGACCACAGCATCACATCGGGTGTCATGAGCTCGCCGCCCTTCGAGACGACCATTCGACGGTCGTTGCGACATCACCCGGTGAGAGTTGGCACCGCAGTCGAGAGTGCGCGCGGCGGTCGAGAGTGCGCGCGGAGTTCGAGTCGGCACCGAGGTGCGAGTTGGCGCCGCGGGGCGGACGTCCAAAGGAGTTCGCGACGTCATGTGGCTTCGTGACGCGGGCCGGAGTCTGCCGTGGGGCGGGGCCCTGGCTCACCCCTCTTCCACATGCGTCACAGCGTCGTCCTCCGCAGGATCCGCTGTGAGGGTCGACACCGGCAGCTCGCCGCCGGCCGGGGTGCGCCTCGCCTGTTGTGAGCCGGCTACGGGTCGGAGCGGCGCCCTACGTCCAGGATCCACGGCGACTGTCGCGAGCGTGGCTGGGCTGCGCACCCAGCACGCCCGGCCGGGGGTACGTGGGCGCGGGCGGGGGCGCAGTCGGATGGCGGTGGGGAGCAGAGGAGCGCGAGCCCGGCGCACGGGCTGCCACTGTCGACGTGAGCCCCGCTATTTCGGCGCGCGCGGTCGGGCGGCGGCACCTTCCGTCGCGCACGGGTACGGCGACCATCGGGGCGCGACCGAGAGTGCCGGCTTGCGGAGGAGCCGGCGTCCTACGGTCGCCTGTCCGCGACGAACGGGAGCCGCAGGGGCCAGTCGGCGTGGCTGGCGCACGCGCGGGGCAGGGCCAAGACATAGTCTTCGCGTTCGCGCGGGGGGCTGGGCATGGCGGAAGGGGATGGCCATGGTGGTGGGGAGGTCGCTGAAGGCGATGACGGCGAGCGGGGTTGGCCGGTGGCCGCTGGCCGATGGTCGGCGGCCCATGGCGGGCTGCCCATGGCTGGTGGCCGGTGCCCGGTGGCCAATGGCTGGTAGTGGTGCGCGACGCTGGCTGGTGGCGGCCGTTGGTCGTTGGTCGTTGGTCGTTCGCCGGTGGCTGGTGGCTGGTGGCTGATGGCTGGCGGCGGGTGCCCGGTGGCTGGTGGCTGATGGCTGGCGGCGGGTGCCCGGTGGCTGGTGGCTGGCGGCGGGTGGCGGGTGGCCGGTCACCGGTGGCTGGTGGCTGGCGGCGGGTGCCCGGTGGCAGCGGGCGGTAGCTTGCGGGGCCGGTGAGCTGTGGCCTTCACGCGCGATGGGCGATTTGCGGATGCCGGTTGGGTGTCGAGCGGTCCGCGCGTGGCCGTGGCTGGCCGGGACGGGGGGCTGTCACGCGGAAGGCGGCTGGCCGTCACGCGCCAGCCGCGGGCCGCAGCGGACCGGTCGCCATAGGCATCGACGCGACAGGCTGTGGAGGGCTCCTTCCGTCGCGCGCCGATCGCGATACGGTAGGGCGTCTTGTCCTTGGTGGGTCTCCCGGCGCGTGTCATGCAGGGCTCGACACAGACTCTGTTTCACGTGAAACAAGGAGGCCCGGTGGCGGACTCGAGCGACGACGCGGTGGAGCTGCGTGATCCCTTCGAGGGAGATCCGCGCCTCCCGGAGTACTTCGGATCATCCTGGCCCGCCCTGCAGGCATTCCACGCGATGCTGGTTCGTGAAGGCGTGCTCCGCGGACTGATCGGGCCGCGCGAAGTCAGTCGCCTGTGGGCCCGTCATCTGTTGAACTCCGCTGCGGCCGTTCAGTATCTGCCCGCGGGGGGACGGATCATCGACCTGGGAAGCGGTGCCGGTCTGCCGGGGATCGTCGTTGCCGCCATGGTTCCGAATGCCGAGGTGATTCTGCTCGAGCCGATGGAACGCCGGACGACGTGGCTCACCGAGGTTGCAGCTGAGGTCGCCCTCGAGAACGTGACGGTGGTGCGCGGCCGTGCCCAGGATGTCGACGGGCAGCTGACGGGAGACGTCGTCACGTCGAGAGCGGTCGCCTCGATGGACAAGCTCTACCGCTGGGGCGCACCGCTGCTTCGAGTGGGCGGTCGCTTGGTCGTGCTCAAGGGCGAGAAGGCACAGGACGAGGTGGACGCGGCCGTCAAGGTGGGCAGGCAGGCCGGCTTCGGGCCCGCCGAGGTCGTGCCGGCGGTGTCACTTCCCGACGTCGAACCGACGCGCGTGGTGCGCGCGACTCTGGAGGGCGCTACGCGTGTTCGGTAGGAAGAAGAAGGAGAATCAGAGGGAGACGCACGGCGACGCGGCCGAGGCGACGGCCCGGGAGTCGGCGGCTCCGGTGGATCAGGAAGGTGCTGCGTCGCCAACCTTCCACTCCATGGGGAACGACGCCGGCCAGCGAGACGGGGGAGTGGCCCCGAGCCCGGCCGTCGCCGCCGTTGGCTCCGTCCCCGTGCCTGCCACCAGCGACCTGACGGCGCCTGGTGCTCCCGCGAACACGGTTCCCTCGCCGGGCCACCTCGCAGGGGCGTCCCATGCCCTGGATGCCGAGGCGGGCGCCGACTCCGCGCCGGGCGCGCTGCCCGAACCGCGCCACTTCGAGCATCCCCGAGGGTCGGTGAACGCGGCGGACTCGAGTCCCGAACCGTCGTCGAGTGTCCCGGCCCAGGCGGATGGCCAGGCCGTGCCAGTCGCCCCACCCTTTGCATCCGGGCACCCGGCTCCCGCCCTTGCACCACCAGAGACACCTGCGGGATCTGCTTCACGTGAAACAACGCTGCGCGTCGAGGGTGGCCCCGAGGGTCGCGCGATCGTCGAAGTCCAGGATGCGGGTCCTGGCCCGATGGCGCGCGCAGATGGTCGCGATGGTTCGGTCCGGGCAGGTCACGATCACCGATACCTCGGAGTGCTGGGCGGTGGTGGGTCCGATGCTGCACCGGGAACCGAGCCTAGTGATGTGAGCGTCGAGGGGGCTGCCGTCGTTTCACGTGAAACGAGCGACGTCGACCATGTCGGGAGCGCCGACGCCCCCGATACCGCGGCCGCGGGCGCCGTTTCACGTGAAACAACGTCGGACGGACTTGACGTGGTGGAGCTCCACGGTCGTAGCGCCGTTGGGCTGCACGGGGGAGCGGGTTCGGTGCAGCACGTTTCACGTGAAACAGTGAGCACCGTAGATCCGGCGGACGCCGGAAGCCCATCATCCGACGGAGCTGCAGCACCCGTGACTGATCTTGACCCTGACGAGCGCCGACGGGCCGCGCTCGTCGAGAGCCTCCCGTCCGTCAGCGACGACACACCGCTCATGGCGGAGCTCCAGCGGGACGCCCGTCGACGCATCGAGCTGCGCGGACGCCGGTTCCCGAAGCCCGCATCCACGCGCGTGATTACTGTGGCCAACCAGAAGGGTGGTGTCGGCAAGACGACCACCACGGTCAACCTGGCCGCCGCGCTCGCGCAGTCGGGTCTGAACGTGCTGGTCATCGACAACGACCCACAGGGCAACGCATCGACAGCGATCGGTGTCGACCACCGTGCCGGCACCCCGTCGGTCTATGAGGTCCTGGTCGAGGGCCAGCCGATGGCCGACTCCGTTCAGGTCTGCCCCGACATCGAGACACTCTGGTGCGTGCCCGCCACGATCGACCTCTCGGGCGCCGAGATCGAGCTCGTGTCCATGGTGGCGCGCGAGACGCGACTGCGTGTCGCGCTGGATGCCTACTTCGAGCATCGTGAGGCCAGCGGCCTGGACCCGCTGGACTACGTCTTCGTGGACTGCCCGCCGAGCCTCGGTCTGCTCACGGTGAACGCGTTCGTGGTCGGGCGCGAGGTTCTCATCCCGATCCAGTGTGAGTACTACGCACTCGAAGGCCTGAGCCAGCTGCTCAAGACCATCGAGCTGATCCAGGCCCACCTCAACCGCGAGCTGCACGTGTCCACCATCCTCCTGACGATGTACGACGCGCGCACCAACCTCGCTCAGCAGGTGGCCGAGGAGGTGCGGACGCACTTCCCGGACAAGACGCTGCGCACGACCGTTCCGCGGTCGGTGCGCATCTCCGAGGCCCCCAGCTACGGGCAGACGGTCATCACCTACGATCCGGGCTCGTCCGGGGCGCTCGCCTATCTCGAGGCAGCCCGCGAGGTCGCCGAGCGCGGCGCGACGAACGCGCAGGTCAACGACGGAACGAACGTGAACTCCCAGGAGGAACGATGAGCGAGAAGCGGCGTGGGCTGGGCCGTGGGCTCGGCGCGCTGATCCCGACGAGCGCTGAGGGAGAGCAGCGCCCGACGACGGGTGAGCGTCCCGCGGACCTGTTCTTCGGCAAGCCACGCGTCGCTGACGAGGGCGCGCCGGCTCGGGATACGACCGTGACGACGGCGACAACGAGCAGTCCGACCGCGCTCGTCGACGGCGACGCGCGTGGTGGCGAGAGTGGGGCGCAGGGCGAGGCCGCCGTGCTGCCCACGCCGAACGGCGCCACGGGTTCGGATGGCCAGAGCGATGGCGTAGCGGCATCACAGGATGTCGCAGGGCCAGGTGCGGCGTCGACGACCGCCGACGTGGGAGGCGACGCAGGGGTCGCAGCCGCCCCGGTGGACCCCGCCTCGTCGGACGACGGCCTCGTTCCGGTGCCAGGTGCGCGCTTCGCCGAGCTCCCGGTCGGGGACATCCGACCCAATCCACGCCAGCCGCGGACCGTCTTCGACGAGGATGCGCTGGCTGAGCTGGTCGGATCGATCAAGGAGATCGGAGTCCTCCAGCCGGTCGTCGTGCGCCAGGTGGCGGACGGCTACGAGCTGATCATGGGCGAGCGTCGATGGCGCGCGACCCAGGAAGCGGGACTGACGACGATCCCAGCGATCGTGCGCGAGACGGGCGACAACGACCTGCTGCGGGACGCGCTCCTGGAGAACCTGCACCGGTCGCAGCTCAACCCGCTCGAGGAGGCTGCTGCGTATCAGCAGCTGCTGGACGACTTCGGCTGCACGCACGACCAGCTGGCGACGCGCATCAGCCGGTCGCGGCCGCAGATCTCCAACACCCTCCGCCTGCTCAAGCTACCGCCGCTGGTCCAGCGGCGGGTCGCTGCTGGCGTGCTGAGTGCCGGTCACGCCCGGGCGCTGCTCGGGCTCAGCGACGGAGCGGCGATCGAGCGACTCGCGCAGCGCATCGTCGCCGAGGGGCTCTCGGTCCGCGCGGTCGAGGAGATCGTCGCGCTCGGCGCCGACGACGCGCCACGCAAGCGGCCCGCACCGCGGGCGGGCATCCGGAACGAGGCGCTCGACGACCTCGCGTCGCGGCTGTCCGATCGGTTCGAGACGCGCGTGAAGGTCAGCCTCGGCAAGTCGCGCGGCCGGCTCACTGTCGAGTTCGCGTCGGTGCAGGACCTCAACCGCATCCTCGGCAGCCTCGCTCCGGAAGACCCGGGCCTGCTCAAGAACTGATGGTCCATCACCCGCGGCCGAGCACCTCGCGTCCGCGGGTGATGCGGCGCGTGCAAGGTCCGGCACCTCACGAGCCGATGGGACCGGCCATCGGCGATGAGATTCGACGGAACCAGTCGAAATCAGGCCGAAAAGGGCAGGAGAGAAACGTCCTGGGCGGCGAGTCAGACGCGCAGGGAAGCCGTTACGAGCGATCGGTACAAGTCTCCGAGATTGTGCCCCGAGGCCTCGACGGCCTGTGGAAAGAGCGACGTCTCGGTCATCCCTGGGGCGATGTTGACTTCTAGGAAGTGCACCACCCCGTCGTCGGTCACGATGAGGTCCGTGCGGGACAGACGCTCGAGCCCGAGGGCGACGTGCGCCGTGACGCCGGCGGCCGCGACCGTTGCCGTGAGCGCCGGATCGAGCCGGGCCGGCGTGAAGTACTCGGTGCGACCGGGGTTGTAGCGCGCGTCGAAGTCGTACGCGCCGTCGGTCACGATCTCGACGACGGGCAGGGCGGTCGGTCCCGAGCCGGTGTCGATGACCGAGACCGCGACCTCGGTCCCGAGCACGGCGTGCTCGATGAGGGCGGTGTCTCCGTACGCGAAGCAGTCGACCATGGCACGGGGGAGGTCGTCGGCGGACGTCACGAGACTGACGCCCAGTGCGGACCCACCGCTGGCCGGCTTCACCACCAGGGGCAGTCCGAGGCGTGACACGACCGCGTCGAGCACCCGGGCAGCGCCGAGCTCGCGGAAGAGGGACTGGGGGAGGGTGACGAAGTCCGGGGTCGCCAGCCCGGCCTGCGCCACGACCCGCTTCGCGATCGGCTTGCTCCATGCGATGCGACTGGCTCGTGGACCCGTGCCGAGGATCGGGTACCCGAGCAGCTGGATCATGTCCTGGACGGAACCGTCCTCACCCGATGCGCCGTGGAGCAGCGGCCAGACGAGGTCCGGGTGCAGGTCGCTCAGCGCGGGCACGAGGTCGGCGTCGAGATCGAGCACGGCGACGTCGGCACCCGCTGAGCGCAGTGCCTCCGCGACGCGCCGGCCCGAGCGCAGCGAGACGTCACGCTCGTGCGAGAGGCCGCCGGCGAGGATGACGACGCTCGGAGCACGGCCGTCCGGACCGGTGACGGCCTCGTCGTGCTTCGTCGACGACGAGGCAGGCGCCGACTGCCGCGGCGACAAGAGAGCAGGGGACGTGCCTGCGGACGGCGCGCCCGGCGCGGGGATGGACGAGGCAGGGCTCACGAGTTCTCGACTCCAGGTGACGGGCGGCCAGCAGCCGCGTCAGTGCACATCGGTGCAGGTCAGAGCAGGGAAGTGCATGTCAGTGCAGGTCTGGGCCCGGCGCGTCGACCACACGGGACGGGTCGCCGGACGTCGTGCCGAACAGCTCGACGAGCTCGCGCTCACCGGCGACGACGGTGGCGAGGCGGCGTACGCCTTCGCGGATGCGCTCCGGCGTCGGGAAGCAGAACGACAGCCGCATGTGGTCGGCGCCACCACCGTCGTAGTAGAACGCCGTGCCGGGGACGTAGGCGACCCGGGCGGTCACGGCGCGCGGCAGCATGTCCTTGGCGTCGAGGCCGTCCGGGAGTCGGACCCAGACGTAGAAGCCGCCGTCGGGCACGTTCCACGTCGCCTCGGGCAGGTGCTCGGCGAGGGCACCCACCATCGCGTCACGACGCTCGCGGTACAGCTCGCGGAACGACTTGATCTGCCCCTGCCAGTCGCACGTGGACAGGTACGTGGAGATGGCGATCTGCGAGGCGTTGGCCGGGCACAGGATCGCGGACTCGGACGCGAGCACCAGCTTCTCGCGCACCGCGTGGGGGGCGATGACCCACCCGACCCGGTACCCGGGGGCGAACGTCTTGGAGAAGGAGCCGAGGTAGAGCACGCCCTCGTCGTCGATCGAGCGCAGCGCGGGCGTCGGCTCTCCCGAGAACCCGAGCAGGCCGTACGGGTTGTCCTCGAGGACCAGGACGCCGAACCGCCGAGCGATCTCGACGATGCGCGGCCGGCGTTCGAGGGAGATGCTGACGCCTGCGGGGTTGTGGAAGTTGGGGACGGTGTACAGGAACTTGACCCGACGACCGGCGCGGGCGAGGTCGGTGAGCGTGGACTCGAGGAGCTCGGGGACCAGGCCGTGCTCGTCGATGGGGACGTGCACGACCTCCGCCTCGTAGGCGCGAAAGACGCCGAGCGCCCCGACGTAGGAGGGGGCCTCCGCGACGACGACGTCGCCCGGGTCGATGAAGATGCGCGTGACCAGGTCCAACGCCTGCTGGGACCCGGTGGTGACGACGACGTCGTCGGGGTGGGCGTCGATGCCCTCGAGCCGGACGATGTCGAGGATCTGCTCGCGCAGCGTCACATCTCCCTGACCCGAGCCGTACTGCAGGGCCTGAGCCCCGCGGGTGGCGACCACCCGCGCGGCGACGTCGGACAGGATGTCCAGCGGCAGGCCGTCGAGGTAGGGCATGCCGCCCGCCAGCGAGACGACCTCAGGCCGGTTCGCGACGGCGAACAGTGCGCGGATCTCTGAGGCGCGCATGCCGTGGGTGCGTGCGGCGTAGGAGCCGAGCCACGGGTCGAGGCGGGTGCCGGCGGCGGCGGTGGACGTGGGGTTCTGACCCGCCGTCTCGCCGGCGGGCACGATGCGCTCGATCATGCTGCAGTGTCGCACGGCGAAGGGCCGCGACGACGCCACGGGTCACGCTGTGGCGAGCACGCCCTCGATCTGCTCGGCGATCGCGGCCTTGGGGCGCGCGCCGATCGTCGACTGCACCAGCTCGCCGCCTGCGTAGATGTTGAGCGTCGGGATGGACACCACGCCGTAGTCGCCGGTGAGGCGCGGGTTCTCGTCGGCGTTGACCTTGACGATCTTCACGCGACCGTCGTACGTCTTCGAGAGCTCCTCGAGCACGGGCGCGACCATGCGGCACGGTCCGCACCAGGGGGCCCAGAAGTCCACCACCACGGGGATCTCGGAGCCGAGGACCTCGGCGTCGAAGGTGGCGTCGGTGACGTCGAGCATCATGCCTCCAGCGTGAGAGCGGGCGCCTCGGTCGGCGGGATCGGGTCCACGGCGTCGCCGAGCGACGCCAGGTAGTGCTGCGCGTCCAGCGCGGCGGAACAACCGGACCCGGCGGCGGTGATCGCCTGCCGGTAGGTGTGGTCCACGACGTCGCCGCAGGCGAAGACGCCGGTGAGGTCGGTGTGGGTCGACCGCCCGACGACGGACACGTACCCGCTCTCGTCGAGGTCGAGCTGCCCGACCAGGAGCTCCGTGCGCGGCACGTGGCCGATCGCGACGAACACGCCGGTGGCCGGGTGCTCGCGCTCCTCGCCGGTGACGGTGTCGCGCAGGGTCACGCCGGTGACCTTCTCGTCACCGTGGATCGCGACGACCTCGGAGTTCCACGCGAACTCGATCTTCGGGTCGTTCGCGGCGCGGTCAGCCATGATCTTCGACGCGCGGAGCTGGTCGCGGCGGTGGACCATCGTGACGCGCTTGCCGAACCGGGTCAGGAACGTGGCCTCCTCGACGGCGGAGTCGCCGCCGCCGACCACGATGATCTCCTGGTCCCGGAAGAAGAAGCCGTCGCACGTCGCGCACCACGAGACACCGCGGCCGGACAGGCGCTTCTCGTCGTCGAGACCCAGCTCGCGGTACGCGGAGCCGGTCGAGATGATCACCGCGCGGGCCTGGAACGTCTCGCCGCCCGACACCTCGACGGTCTTGACCGGACCGTCCAGCTGCAACGACACCGCGTCGTCCCACAGCACCTCGGCACCGAACCGCTCGGCCTGCTTCCGCAGGTTCTCCATGAGCTCGGGGCCCTGGATGCCGTCGGGGAAGCCGGGGAAGTTCTCGACCTCGGTCGTGTTCATGAGCGCGCCGCCGGCGGTGACGGACCCGGCGACGATCAGCGGAGCGAGGCCGGCTCGCGCGGCGTAGATCGCCGCGGTGTACCCCGCCGGCCCGGAGCCGACGATGACGAGGTCGCGCACAGTGTCCTGCTGGTTCACGGAAGGTCCTTGCAAGTCGGGTGATCGGTGCTGTCGCAGTCAACCGATCCTAGGCGGGATCTGTTCCTGCGTGATCCGCGCGATCGCCGCTCAGGACAGCTCGATCTCGGCGAGCTCGAGCCGGAAGGACCCGTCCGCCGCCGTGGGGAGCTCGGTGATCCACAGCGTCAGGTGGTCCGTCTTGGTGGCCGGGTCCAGCGTGAACGTCACCGTGGAGTCGAAGGAACCGGAGGCCAGGACCTTGCCGCCGCTCGGGTCGCTCTTGTCCGTGTCGCGGATCTCGACCTTGCCGCCGGTGCCGTTCGTGTGCAGCGTCACCTTGCTGACGGTCGTGGGCTCCTCGAGCGTCATGACGTAGCCGACGCCGTTCTTGAAGCCGGCGAAGTCGGCCCGCTTGTAGGTCATCGTGTACCAGTAGGTCGACTCGTCGCCGTCGAACGCGCGGTCGACGGCCTCCTGGTGCTCACCGTCGTCGTCGGACGGGTCCACGGTGGTGGCGGACGCGATGACCGGAGGAGCACCCGTGTCGGCGGGCGTGCTGGGCTCGGTCGAGGGCTCCTCGGACGGGGTGTCGCTGGGCGAAGCACTGGTTGCGGCCGCGCTCGGTGACGACGGCGCGGCCGCCGGGGTCCCCGTGTCGAGCGAGGCGAACAGGGCCTTGAACGCGAGCACGACGCCGATGACGACGGCGATGCCGACCAGCACCAGCACGAGCGCGGTGGGGTTGAAGCGGCGCTCCCCGGCGGCCTCGTACTCCTGCTCCTCGACGATGCGGTCGAAGTCGAACCCGCCGGTGGCGGGCGGTGCGGTGGCTTCCGCGGTCACGGCGGGGCCGGGCTCCGCGGGCGCGGCCGGGGGGAAGACCTGCGCGGTGGTGCGCTCGGCAGGCGGCGGCGCGGAGTCCCAGGTGCGTGCGCCGGCCGCTGCTCCCAGGGCGCCCGCGGCACCGAACGCGCTGGTCCGCGTGGGGGCTGCCGGCGGCGGCGTGCCGGGCCGGTTGACGCCCGCGGGCGGTGGCTGGGTCTCGAACGTCGTGCGGATCGACTCACGGGTCACCGCGATGGGGGCCGTGTCCTCCATGTCGTCGGGCTCGAAGTCGTCCTCCGGCGGGCTCAGCGCCGCGTCGGCCTCGTCGTCCGCCGCGATGGCGGCGGCGCTGATGGCCGTCGGCACCACGGGGATCGAGCCCGTCGGGACCTGGACGGCACGGATCGCGCCCCACGGCTCGAGCTCGCGGACCAGCTCACCGGGGCTGTGCGGGCCGTCGTCGTTGCGCCCGAGCGTCACGGCGCACAGCGTGTCGAGGTCCCCGGGCACGCCGGTGACCAGGTCGGCCGGCGCGGCGGGCGTGCCCTCGTCGTCGGCCGGCGCCGCAGGCAGCGCTACCGTGAGCTCCGGCACCGCCGGATCCGCGACCCAGTGCCCGGTGAGCGCCGCGTAGAGCAGACGGACCAGGCCGACGGTGTCGGCGCGCGTGGTCAGGTGCGCGTCGCGGGCGACGACGCCCAGCAGCCCAGCGTCGAGCCCCAGACCGCTGACGACGATGCGGCCGTCGTCGGTCACGTGGACGACCGAGGGCCGCAGCGCGAGGTGGTGGACGCCGCGGCGGCGCGCGACCTCGAGCGCGGCGGCGGCCTCGCCGACGATGGCCCGCGCCTGGTCCGCGGTCAGCGTGCCGCGACTCAGCAGATCGGCGAGCGACGGGCCTGCGACCTGCTCGGACACCACGTAGCCGTGACCCTCGTGCGTGCCGACGTCGAGCACGCGGACCAGGCGGGCGTCGGTGACGAGCGCGGCCCGGCGGGCACCGTCGAGCGCCTGCGAGATGTGCCCGGACGACAGCACCTGCACGCGGACGGGCCGGTCCAGGATCTGGTCGGTCGCGTGCCACGAGGTGGCACCGGAGAGGTCGGACGTGGCCTCGTCGACCACGCGGTACCGCCCGGAGAGCACGGTGCCACGCTCGACGACCTCGCTCACGTCAGCTCCCACTTCGTCGCTCGGCGGACCCTGCGGGGTCCTCGTCCCGGTGACCAGCCTAGACGCGCGACCCCCAAGCTTCGCCACCAGGGGGCCCAGGAGCGCGTCGAGCTCGGCGACCCGCATGAGCCGCAGCAGCGCGACGTACGCCAGGCCCATGACCGTCCCGACGATGGCGCACTCGAGGATCGACGCGACGTGCCCGGCCGGGAGCAGGCCGCGCACCAGGGCCAGGACCAGCGCACCCACACCGGCCGCGACCAGCGCGGCCGCGGCCGCCTGCACGTGCACGCGCACGACCCGCGGCCCGTCGACCGACCGCAGGCGCCGTCGCAGCAGCCACAGCGCCATGACCGCGCCGACGAGGTACGACACGCTCATCGAGAACCCGCCGCCGGCCACCCACAGCCGCGGCGGCAGCACCAGGAATCCGAGCAGAGCACCGACGACGACGACGCCGGCCATGACCAGCTGGATCGGGACCATGCCGCGCGCGTCCTCGTACGCGTAGAACACGCGCTGACACATCGACCACGCCCCGAAGGCGGGCAGGCCGACGATCATCGCGACGACGACCGGGGAGACGGCGTGCACCTGCGCGGCCGACGAGGTCCACAGCAGGATCTGCGTGATCGGCACGGCCAGCACGGCGACGACCGCCGTCGCGACCATGGTGAAGAGCCCGACCACGCGCAGGCCGCCCGACAGGGTCGCCCGGACGCCGTCGACGTCCTGCTCGTGCGCCTGCCCGGACAGGCGGGTGAACAGCGCGGTCGCCAGGGACACCGTCACCAGCGAGTGCGGCAGCATGAAGATGAGGAAGGCCCAGTCGTAGGCGGCGGGACCGGCGACCGGACCCGCGCCCGCTCCGGTCGCGCCGGGCGCGGCCGAGTTGATCTGGGACACGACGATGTACCCGAGCTGGCCGATCGTGAGGCCGACGAGCGTCCAGGTCGCGACCTTGCCGGCGCGGCCGAGCCCTGAGCCGCGCAGTCCCCAGCGCACCCGGGAGTGGACGCCGGCCGCCCGCAGCGCCGGGACGAGGACCACGGCCTGGGCGATGACGCCGAGCGTGGCCGACCCGGCGAGCAGCGTCGTCTGCCCGGTGGTCCAGCTCGCCGCGACCTCGATGCCACCCGGGCCGGCCTCCGCGGTGCCGAACAGCGCGATGAACGCCCCGAAGCCCGCGATCGAGACGACGTTGTTGACGACCGGCGCCCACATGAACGGGCCGAAGGAGTTGCGGGCGTTGAGGACCTGACCGAGCAGCGCGTACATCCCGTAGAAGAACATCTGCGGGATGCACCAGAAGGCGAACGCCGTCGCGAGGTCGCGCTGCGCGCCGGTGAACTCCTTGGCGTAGAGGTGGACGAGCAGCGGGGCGCACAGCGTCAGGAGCAGCGTCGCACCGGCCAGCACCGCGAAGCCGAAGGTCAGCAGGCGGTCGACGTACTCCTGGCCGGCCTTGCGTCGGTAGGCCTGCACCACCTGCGGCACGAGCACGGCGTTGAGGACGCCGCCGGCGAGCAGCATGTACAGGATGTTCGGCAGCTTGTTCGCCACCGAGAACGCGTCAGCCGCCTGCCCCGTCGCCCCGATGGCGCTGGCCAGGACCATCTGGCGCAGCAGGCCCAGCACGCGCGAGGCGCCGGTGCCCGATGCCATCAGGGCCACGCCGCGACGTACGCCCCCGGCGGGCTCGCTCACGGCGGCGTCGCTCACGGCCCGGCGTCCTCGTCGGGTGTCCCGCCGAGGACGGGCAGCGAGGGGGCGGGTCCCGTCTCGGCCTCGGTCCGCGCACCGCGACGCGCGCTCTGGCCGCGGCGGACGGTCCGGACGATGCCCAGGACCAGGCCGACCGCGAGCAGCCCGCCGACGACGTAGGTGCCGACGCTCTCGATCGTCGGCGCGACACGGGCGTCGAAGGCCCGGACCGGGGACACGCGTGCGCCCTCGGTGGACTCGAGGTGCGCCGTGAGCGCGACCTCGCAGTTCGCGGTGGCGCGCAGGTTCACCAGCACGGAGTCGCTCGAGTTGGCGTCGAGCGTGATCGGGTCGATGGGTTCGACCTGCAGGCACGCCTTGCGTGGTGTGACGACGAGCTGCACCGTCGCGGGGACGCTCAGGTCGTTGCGGACGACGGGCCGGATTGTGCCGGTCGCGCCGACGACGTTGACCGTCGACAGGGGCGCCACCGACAGGCCGACAGTGCGGGCGGTGATGGAGCCGACCGACCGTTCGACGACCTGCGCGCGCCCGGCGGTGTCGGCGCGCCACGCGATCGACAGTGGCGCGAGCGTCTCGTCGTCGACCCCCTCGAGCAACGCCTCGGGCTTCGGGGTCACCGCCGAGAAGTCGATCGCGTGCTGGCGTGCCTCGGCGAGAGCCGCGACGGCCGCGGGCGTGACCTCGTCGTCGTCGACCGCGTCCTTCGGCAGCGCCTTGGCGTCGCCGGCCGAGCCGATCAGCAGCGTCGACACGTCGTCCACGCGTGCCCACGGCGCCGAGCGGAACGCGGTCATGAGCGTGCGCAGGGTGGTCGGGTCCGGGACCTCGTCCCGGCCCGGCGCCAGGAGCACGGGCTGCGGGTCGGCCTCGTCCTCGCGGGCGATCACGGCCAGCTCGGCGAGGGCACGCTGCGTGAGGGTCGCGCTCGTCGCCCCCGGTTCGACGGCCGTCGGGTCGACGAGCATCGCCGACAGCGTCCCGTCGGGCGTGAACCGGTCGACCTCGCCGTCGTCGGTGCTCACCATCGTGTGGGTGGCCGACGAGGCGGCGCCCGCCGCGGGAGTGCGCGTGACGACCGCCGAGACCCGTGCGGCGGCGGCCGCGCCTGCGGTCGCCTGGTCGAGCGTCTGGTCGGCGGCGGACCAGACGATCGTCGGGCGCCCGGTCCCGATCGCGTCCGAGGTCCGGGAGGCGTCGACGGCGACCTTCAGCAGGTCGGCGTCGTCCGCGTGGCCGAGGGCGGCGACGTCGGGGTCCGCCCAGGGGAGCGTGAAGGTGTCATGGGCGTTCACCGCGGCCGCGAGCTGGCTGGCCCACGTCTGCGACTGCTGGTCGCCGGCGCGGGCCCGCGTGACGAGGGACGGGTCGACGACCAGCCCGATGTCGTTGTCGGTCTGCGCCGCGGCGAGCATCTGGCCGAGCGCACCGGTGGTCGCGGTCTGGGCGTCGAGCTCGGTGTCCGCAGCGGTCGACGACGGGTCGTCGGCCGGTCCCGCGAACGGCAGCAGCACGGAGACCGGGACGGGCGTGACGGACTCCTCCGGGTACCAGAGTACGAAGCTGCGCTGCAGGCCGACGCGACGACCCGAGTCCGTGGCCTCGACCGCCAGACCGCGCGGTCCCCACACGCCCGGGAGGTTGTAGAGGGGGACCTTGGCCGCCGGCACCTTGAGCTCGACGGAGACGGCATCGCCGGGGGCGAGCGGGTCGTCGACCTGCGTCGTCGCCTCGACCTCCCCGGCCGCGTCGTCGGCCGCGCGCCCCGACCACTCGGCGACGGCGTCGCGGGTGCTCATGCGGAACGCGTTGATGCGGACGTCGGCGGCCACGTGCTCGAGCTCCGTGGTGCCGTCGTTGTGGAGCGTCGCGGTGACCGTGAGGTCCTCGCCCGGGCGCAGCACCGTGGGGCTGACGGCGGTGATCTCGACGCGGACCGGCAGCGTCGTCTCGTCGTCGGCCGCGGACGCCTGCCCGGCCAGACCCACCGGCACGGCGACCACAGCGGCGAGCAGGGCGAGCGTCGCGCTCACGGCCCGCTGTGCCAGGCGCCCGCTCATGCCTCGCCGACGAGCACCACGAGGGCGGCCTCGGCGAGTCGTCGTTCGTTGGGGTACGCCAGGCGCTGCGGCAGCTCGGCGACCGGTACCCACGCGGCGTCCTCCGCCTCGCCGTCGGGGTCACCCTCGACGGAGATTACGCCGCCCGTCGCGCCGAGCAGGAAGTGGTGGACCACCTTGTGCACACGGCGGTCGGTGCCGCTGAACCAGTAGTCGATGACCCCGAGCCGGCGCAGCACACGACCGTGGATCCCCGTCTCCTCCGCGATCTCGCGGACGGCGGCCTCCTCGGGCGTCTCCGTGCCCTCGAGGTGCCCCTTCGGCAGGCACCACTCCAGCCGTCCCGCGCGGTTGCGGCGGGCGATGACCGCGGCGTGGAACGTGCCCTCGCGCTGGCGGACGACGAGGCCGCCGGCGCTGGTCTCGTCGACGACCGGCAGCACGACCGGCGCGGGCCGGGGGGCCATCACCCGGGGGTCGATGTGCAGCGCGTGCCCGCCCGGAGGCGCCGGGACACCCCGCGAAGGCAGGGGTCGGGCCGGACTGGACATACGGGCCACTGTATCCACTGCGCCCATGACACCCGAACCGGCACGTCGTGAGGCACCTAGACTCGTGCGGGTGCCCGACGACTCCACGACCACCTCGCTGATCGCCCTGCAGCGCCGCGCGCTCGGCGTGCTGGCCGGGCTCTCGCCCGACGCGATCGAGCTGGGCGAGCTGTTCCGCGCCGCCGGCCACGAGCTCGCGCTGGTGGGTGGGCCCGTGCGCGACGCGTTCCTGGGGCGGCTGAGCGCCGACCTCGACTTCACGACGTCGGCCTCGCCCGACCAGACCGAGCAGATCCTGGCGCGGTGGGGCGACGCGCACTGGGACATCGGGCGCGAGTTCGGGACGATCGGCGCTCGGCGCTTCGGGTCGCGTCGTGGTTCGGGCGACGACGTCGTCGTCGAGGTCACCACCTACCGCACCGACGCCTATGACCCCGCCTCCCGCAAGCCCGAGGTCGTGTTCGGCGACTCGCTCGAGGGCGACCTGTCGCGGCGGGACTTCACCGTGAACTCGATGGCCGTGCGCGTCCCGGACCTCACGTTCGTCGACCCGTTCGACGGGCTGTCGGACCTGGCAGCCGGGGTGCTGCGCACGCCCGTCGACCCGCGGCAGTCGTTCGACGACGACCCGCTGCGCATGATGCGCGCCGCGCGGTTCGCCGCCCAGCTCGGCTTCACGGTCGAGCCCGGTGCGCACGCGGCGATCGTCGACATGGCCGACCGGATCTCGATCGTGTCCGCGGAGCGGGTGCGCGACGAGCTGTCGAAGCTGCTGCTCGCTGCCCAGCCGCGGCTCGGGCTGCTGGTGCTCGTGGAGACCGGCCTCGCGCAGCACGTCCTGCCCGAGCTGCCGGCTCTGCAGCTCGCGATCGACGAGCACCACCGTCACAAGAACGTCTACGAGCACACGCTCACCGTGCTGGACAAGGCGATCGCGCTGGAGACCGGCCCGGACGGCCCCGTGCCCGGCCCGGACCTGACGCTGCGCCTGGCCGCGCTGCTGCACGACATCGGCAAGCCCCGCACCCGCCGGTTCGAGGCCGACGGCGGCGTGAGCTTCCACCACCACGAGGTCGTCGGCGCCAAGATGGCGGCCAAGCGCCTGCGCGAGCTGCGGTTCGACAAGGCGACCGTGCACGACGTCGCGCGCCTGACCGAGCTGCACCTGCGCTTCCACGGCTACGGCGACGGCGAGTGGACCGACTCCGCCGTGCGGCGCTACGTCACCGACGCCGGCCCGCTGCTCGAGCGCCTGCACCGGCTGACCCGCTCCGACTGCACCACGCGCAACCAGCGCAAGGCCGCGCGTCTGTCCGCCGCGTACGACGACCTCGAGGTCCGCATCGCGCGCCTGCGTGAGCAGGAGGAGCTCGACGCCGTGCGCCCCGACCTGGACGGCACGCAGATCATGGAGATCCTGGGTCTGAAGCCCAGCCGCGAGGTCGGCGCCGCGTACAAGTACCTGCTCGAGCTGCGGATGGAGCGCGGGCCGCTCGGGCCCGACGTCGCGCGCGACGAGCTGCTGGCGTGGTGGGAGACGAACCGACCCTCGTCGTGAGTCAGAGCGTGACCGGCAGCGCGCTCGGCACTCGTCGGGCGGCCGCGGCGTACGTGACCGCTGCGGCCACGTAGCCGAGCGTGAGGGCCGTGAACAGGGCGGGGGAGTAGCCGTCGTCGGGCAGCGTGAACGCGGCCAACGCCGCGGCCGCGACGAACGCGGCGTTATACAGGACGTCGTACAGCGCGAAGGCGCGGCCACGGAAGGCGTCGTCGGTGTCGCGCTGGACGATCGTGTCGACCGCGATCTTGGCACCCTGCGCGGCCAGGCCCAGGGCGGCCGCGGCCACGACGATCGCCGGCAGCGCGTACGTCACGACGAGCACGAGCTGGCTGGCCGCCGCAAGGGCCAGGCACGTGACGATCCACGCGTGCGGCCCGATCCGCGGCGTGATCGTCGGCGTCAGGACCACGGCCAGAGCGAAGCCGACCACGGTCGCGCCGAGCACCGTGCCGAACGTGGCGAGGCCCGCGGCGGTGTCGGCCGGGTCGGACAGCAGGTTGCGGGAGATCAGCAGGCTCGCGACGAACACGACGCCGTACAGGAAACGGTGCACGGCCATGATCGCGAGCGCGCGGGCCGGGGTGCGGCGCGCGACGAGGTAGCGGGCCCCGGCGGCGAGGCCACGCGCGAGCTCGCCGAGCGCGGCGCGGAGCTGGGCGGCGTCGGCGCGCTCGTCGGGCCCCAGCCGGTCGCGCCCCAGGCGCAGCGTCAGCGCGCTCGCGGCGGCCATGACGCACGCGGCGACCACCAGGGAACCCGCATCGTGCGCGGCGCCCTCCGGGAGCACGAGCCCGACGACGAACCCGACGCCCGCTCCCACGCCCGCCGCGGCCGTTCCCAGCGTCGGGGTCACGGAGTTGGCCGTGAGCAGCAGGGGGCCGTCGACGACGCGGGGGAGCGAGGCCGACAGCGCCGCGAGCAGGAACCGGTTGACCGACAGCGTGACCAGCGCCAGCACGTACAGCGCGGGCCCGGGACCGGACACGATCATGAGCACCGCCGCCGCGAGCGTGAGCACCACTCGCACCGCGTTCCCGTACAGCAGCACCTGCCGCCGCCGCCAGCGGTCCAGCAGCACCCCGGCCCACGGCCCGACGATCGTGAACGGCAGCAGCAGCACCGCGAACGCCGTCGCGACACCCGTGGCCGTGCTCGCGTGCTCGGGGGAGAAGAAGAACAGCGTCGCGAGCCCGGCCTGGAAGATGCCGTCCGCGCACTGGCTCGTGAGCCGGACCGCGAGGAGCTTGCAGAAGTCTCGCAGCGGCGCGAGCGTCCTGAGGTCCGCGATCACCTGCACGTGCCTCATCCTCGCACCCGCCGCGCGCGGGCCCGGACCGCGTGTCGCTCGCGCGGGAGCGCGCGGGGGTCTGTCGGTCGACGCGGCGACGAGTCGCTCGTCCGCGCCCGGGCCGCGAGGTCGTCGCGTTCGGTGCGGCCGACGACGACGCGTGCGAGGCGGGCGTCGAGATCTGGGACGGCTCCCGCTTCACGGTGCTGCAGGACCTGGGCGACGCGCAGTACGGCTCGTTCGCCGCGCAGGCGGCAGCGGGACTGGTGCTCGTCGACGTCCTGCCCGCGTGCGAGGGGCCTGCCGCCCCGGCACCTGGACCGCCCACGACTTGAGCACCGGCACCGAGACGGTCCTGGACCCCGGCACCCCCGACGCCGCACCCTCGGGCGCCACCGGCCCGCGATCCCGCGGCCCCGCGCGACGGTGATCTGCATTCCTGCCGCTATTCGAGCGAAAAGCAGCACGCGGGGCGAGTGGGGCGGGGATCAGGCGGCCGATCGTCCGCGGATGGCGCACCCCGGACCGCACGGTCGGGCCGAGCCAGACCAGCCACGGGCCCTGAGCGCCCCCGCGACCTGAGCCGCGGTCGCGCACGGAGACCCGACGACGTGCGACCACCGATAGCGCAGAGTCAGCTCGTCGTGCGCCAGCACGACCGCGTTGTCCCGCCAGACGTCCTCGTCCGTCGCGCCGAACGGATGCGCGAGCTGGCCGTCGACCTCCACGCGGATGCCCAACCCGGTGTAGACGCGGTCCGCGCGGATCCATCGGCCGCCGACCACGGACCGCACCTGGGCGGTGCCGCGAGGGAGCCCGTGCGCACGTTCGACGTCCCGCACGTAGCGGAACTCCAGCGGTGACTCGATGGCGTCCGACCCGGGAGCCAGCACCTCCTCCAGGAGCGCGCGGTGGCGGAGCTGATGCCTGGTCGCCGCCTCCCACAGCACCCGGTCCGGCGGGAGCCCTCTCAGCATCGCGGCGGCGATCAGCGCGACGGCTTCGTCGGTCCCGACGGCACGCTGCAACAGGTCCAGCACCGTCGCATCCGCACCGACCGCGCGCAGGAGGCCGCTCGCGAACGGCATCGCCCTGCGGCGGTGGACGACCACCCCCGCCGTCGGCCGGACCCCCCGCCCGTGGACGCTGACCTCGATGCGGGGCCCGGGGCTCTTCACGATCTCGTGCACGTATGCCGCCGACGAGTGGGAGAGCGCCGCGCCCGTGCCCGCATAGAGCAATGCCCCGCGCGCCAGCTCGCGCCAGGCGGGGCGGCCGGAGTGCAGCAGAATCACGCCCTGGTGGAGCCGCTGCCAGCGCTCAGCGGTGACGCGGCGGGTGATGGCACTCTGCGTCATCCCCCAGGACAGCAGCTGAGCGGTCGTCGCACAGCCGTCCTGCCGGGCGACGGTGTCGACGGCACGATCACCGAGGTGCCGCCGGTCCACCTCGCTGATCGCGAACCGCGCGCTTCCCGCCCGACGACCGCCTCGCTGTGCCATGCGAGCGATCCTGGCCGCAGATCGCCCCCCGCAGCGCACGCGGCGACCCCCTGTGGAAAACCAACCCCGACCCGTCCCGCCTCCCCGCCCCAC
>Ga0222423_1000263_pt1 | contig 44783 bp, 62 predicted proteins | sample 3A0metagenome_FD_182472 | JGI IMG/M metagenome (GOLD analysis project Ga0222423, IMG submission 182472) | Enriched microbial communities from leaf-cutter ant dump, University of Wisconsin, Madison, United States - 3A0 (version 2) | ecosystem: Environmental > Terrestrial > Nest > Insects nest >...
GCCGATCAGCGCCGGCATGATGACGAAGAAGATCATCACAAGCCCGTGCGCGCTGACGACGACGTTGAAGACGCCCGGATCGGAGAATATCTGCATGCCCGGCTCCTGCAATTCCATACGCAACGCGACGGAAAGGCCGGTGCCGAGAACGCCGGACAGCATGGAGAGCAGCAGATAGAGCGTGCCGATGTCCTTGTGGTTGGTGGAAAACAGCCAGCGGCCGGCAAACCCCGGCCGCGGATGCGTTGTGGCTTCGCTTGCATGTAACATCACGTTTCTCCCCGCCGCCGCCGCCCGGACCGGCAAACCGAAAGAAGTGTGTGCACCCCATGAATGGAACGCAAACGGAATTAAATGCGCCGACAGCGCAAAATAATTGCAGTCAATGGTTGCACGAACGTGACGCCAGCATCGAACCATCGGGCACGTTTTCGCTATGAAATTGGGAAAAGAATAAGCGCGTTCTATGGCTGTTGTCTGTCACCGATATCCGGATTTACCGGGATTAACTGGGATTAAGCGGGAACTGACGAGAAAGTCCCGGAGATCAGGCGGTTGAGCGAGACGGGACGATTTTGCCGGCCGGGCCGTTCTGACAGCCGCGCGGCGCGAAATCGGCACCGGCAAGCCCTTATGCCGGGAAACGCGGACCGGCTTCAAGACGGTCGTTAAAAATCCTAGAAATGCCTTTGAGGCGTCTTCAAACCTTGAAATATCAGGCTTCGCCCTCGGCGAGCGCTTCGGTCTGGCCGGCGCATTTGAGCAGCGGCAGAGGCCTGGACGCTAATTCTAGGTTTGACATTTTGCCAATCGCCGACGCGAAAAACCTTCAAGTCATTGAAATAACGTGTCAAACCTAGGAAATTCGTACGTTTTTCGCTGCGGACAGGTTTGCAAACCCGATGCTACGGGCTTCACCTTCCCGAGGCGGATAAAGTTGCCTTCCTTATTCCCGCAAATAATCCATTTGCGTGCACCGGGCTCACCTTTATAACCGTGGCGGGCTTGAACACCCTGACTTCACATAGGCGCGCCGCCATAGCGGTGGCCGAACACATGCGCAGCTTGGCGGCTGGCGCATTCGCCGTGGCCTTTCGGCCGGGGGCGATGTGCCATGTCCAAGCTCCGGCTAAAAGCGCATCGGCGTGTCTGTGAAGCGCGTGTTCAACCCCCGGCTCGGCGCCGATCGCCGGTATCGCGGCGACCGGCATTTACCATCAATGCACTTACAGCAGGGATTGTTTGAACGGACGCTGCTCAACCAGTAGCTTTGCGGCTGTATTGGTTTGGGAATTTCGGGGTTGTACTTTGATGTAATGCGTAAGGGGCGGCTATCCCGGGGCTGAGGAATTCGGAAATTCCCTACCGGGCTCAAACAACATCTTCGACAGCAGCACCTGGTACGCATTTCCGGGCGCCTTCGAATCTGCACCGTTTTTTTGCTGTTCGTCGTTTATCTCGACGATCATGAGCCCGCGACTTTGCTCGACCCCGGCTCGGCTTTCGAGATCCGCTCCTTGAAACGATCACGCAGGACAGGCAACAGCGCCGCGACAACCGCCTTGTCCCGGATATCCGCCACCATCGCCAGCAGCTCGTTGTAGAGTTCGCCCGCATCAGCCGTCACCGCTCGCGGCGGCGGCGTCCGTTTGCACTCGATGTAAACGGCCTGAACCGTGTCGTGCAGTTGCTGCAGCAGGGCGATATCGACGTTCGCTCTTGATGCCGGCACCTTCGACGGATCGTCGAACATGTCGCCGAGCCCTGTGACCAGCCAACTGACATTTACACCGAGAACCTCCCGGTAAGCGGCAAGCACTGATGCGTCGGGCGTGCGCTCCCCTCTTTCATAGTAGGCCAGTGCGCTTTTGCTAATCCCAAGGCGGGCAGCAAACTCGTCCCGATCCTCAACATTAAAGTGCGCCCGCACATCGCGAATGCGCCGGCCAAGCGGCGTTTTTGGTTCAATCTCTGGTCTCGCCAAGATCACCATTAAACTACGATTGCTATTTACAAAGCACCAAACGTAGCTTAATCCTTTCTGTGTTCGCAGATTTCAACACCCCAAAAAAGGAGGCCTGCCAGGGCCTCCCTTCCGGAAGGATCATTTTATGCACCGTGCCGCAAAGACCGGCAAGCGCGACCGCGCGGAGGAACGCAGACTGAAGGAAGTGGGTCGCATCCGTGACCTGCTTACCCGCGCGAAGCTGACGCTTGCTCAGATCGACGAGGACTACAAACTACCGCGGGGAACCGCAGGCAATGCGGTCCACGAACCTCACGTCGCAGGCGAGCGCGCCATCGCTGCGGCCCTGCTCACACGCCCTCACCTTCTCTGGTTTTCCCGCTATCACGCTGATGGTCAGCGCAAGAGCCCGCAGCCCGCCGAGAACTATCGCTACGCACGCCGCTCGACGACAGAGGCCGCGTGATGCGTGGCGCCGACAAGAACGCTGCTCTAGCCTATCGCGGTTTTAGCCGCGGAACCTTTGAAGGTCCCGGCCGTCAGACCCGCTCTGCCGACGCCACACCCGAACAATTGCGGATGATCGCCCTCCCCGATAGGGCGAAAGTTACAGCCAAAATCGACGTCGTTCCCTTTCTACCTTCGCACTCGGCTTTCTGCCGAAAGGCGGAGTTGATCCTGCTTTGCGGTGTCCCGTTCGCCGCCCTTTCAGCTGTCCTTGTCCTAGCCGCCCAGGTGGCTTTGCGATGAACCGTTTCCACGCGCAACCAAAGGGAGTTTCTGTAGTGCGTAATCCCTATTCGCAGGACGAGCGGCTGACCGCCATGGTCAGTGCGGCCTTTCGCGCCAGCCGCTCGCACTTCAACCATCTGCCGATCCGCTACCTCATCGACCCTCCGCGCGAGCTGTTCGATGCCAAGCTCGCCCGGCAGATCACCATCCACATTTTGAATGTCGAGTTCGACATTCCACGCCGCCGGCTGACGAAGCTGCTCGGCGTCGGCCGCGCCATGGTCTTGCAGTCCATCCGCACGGTGGACCAGCGGCGCTTCGAGCCGGTTTTCGAGCGGGCCTACGAGCGCATCGCAGCGCGGGCCAAGGACAATTTTATGACGGCCCTGGCCGAAGACGCGGAGGCGGCATAAGCATGGCCGAATACATTCACGCCCGCCTTTCCGACATCTTCGTGGGCGACCGGCTCCGCACGATCAATCCTTTGAAAGTCGAAGCGCGCGCCGCGTCGATGGCCGAGCACGGCCAAATTACACCGATCTCGATCAGGCGAACCCCAGCGAAAAACAAGGGGGCGACGCCCTTCTCGCTTATCGCCGGGGAATACCGCCTAGCAGCGGCGACGTTGCTGGGTTGGACCGAAATCGACGCCGTCATCGTCAAGGCAGACAGCACCGATGCCCAGATGATCGAGATCGCAGAAAACCTTCATCGTGATGAACTGACCGCGCTCGAAAACGCGGTCTTCGTCATGAAGTATCGTGAGCTTTGGGAAGCCAAGCACGGCAAGATCGAACGCGGCGGCGACCGCCGATCAAAGGGGCAAGATGCCCCTTTGAAACTCGCAAACGGGCGCGAACTGTCCGTAGTGGTTCAGGAGCGTCTAGGCCTCGGCGCAGACACATACAAACGCGCCGTCCGTATCGGCAAAAACCTACACCCCACACTCCGCGCCGCCGTCCTTGGTACAGAAGCCGAGACCGACCAGTCGAAGCTCCTGAAGCTGGCGAAACTGTCCGCCGACGACCAGTTGCGCATTGCTGCCTCGCTGAAGGAAAAGCCAGACCTGAAGCTGGCGCTCTCCTGGTTGAAGCCTGAGAAGGCACCCGTCGATCCGCAGGCCGCGATCTTCCAGAAAGTCGCGGCGCTGCTGGAAAAGGCCGACGACGCCACGCTGGTGCGGGTGCTCCAGCATATCGGCGACAAGCGCGACCACGCCTTCCTGGAGGCGGCGGAATGAAGCCCGATCCGGCACAGCCCGATTTCTTCGCCGAGCCGGTCTATCCGACACGCTCGCCCGTCGAGCGCATCGACCTTGACCGCTTTCGCCGCCTGCTGAAGCGCGAGATGGCCCGCGCCATCCGCGAATGCCCCTACGACCGGCAGACGGTCGCCGCTCGAATGGCGACCTATCTCGGCCTCGCCTCGATCTCCAAGGCCTCGCTCGACGCCTACACGGCGGAAAGCAAGGAAGGCCACGATGTCAGCCTCGTTCGTTTCAAGGCCTTCGTCCGGGCGACCGGCGCGATCTGGCTTTGGGACGTGATCGTCTCCGAAGACGGCCTCCTGCTCCTCCAGGGCGACGAAGCCCGGCTCGCCGAGATCGAGCGGCTTCGCCAGGAGCAGCGGGCCGTTGCCCAGCAAATCCGCAAACTGACGGCAACGCCCGTCCGCATCCGCAGAGGGGAACGTTGATGCCTCAGAAACCCAGCATCGTCGACAAGATCGTGGCGAAATACGGCATTCCAGAACGCATCTACGTCGACAACGGCAGCGCCTTCACCTCAAAGGCCTTCCTCTCCGGGTGCGCCGATCTCGGCATACAGGTGCACTTCAGCACTCCCTATTCCCCCAGCGCAAAACCGTTGGAGCGCCATTTCGTCGATCTGACCGAGGTCAATGTTGACGAGCTTGGCGCATGAAACAGTGGTTCACTCTCGCCGAGATCGTCGCCCTCAAGCTGCCGGGCCTGCCGGTCGAGCTACGCGAACTTTATCGCCATGCGGAGCGTCACGGCTGGCGGCTGGATGTGCGCAAGGTCCAGAAGCGCGCGGCTTCCGGGGGCGGGCTTGAGTTCCACTATAGCCTCTTCCCCGGCGAAGCCCGCGCGAAGATTTCCTTCATGGAAACGGCGCCGACGATTGCGCCGACGTCGGTTTCAAAGCTCCTTTGGACCCGCTTTGAAGCCTTGACCGATGCGCAGCGCGCAGTTGCCCGCAAGCGTCTCGATGCCATCCTGGAATTGGAGAGCCTCCGTGCTGCCGGGATCAGCGCCCGCGAGGCGACGGCCTTCTGCGAAGCGAAATTCGAGATCGCCCGATCCTCGCTGTACGAGTGGCGGCAGATGGTCGAGGGCAAAGCCCGGCAGGACTGGCTTGCCGCCCTCGCCCCGGACAGCACTGCCGCCAACGGGGAAGACGCGCAGCTCGTCGAATGCCATCCGGAGGCTTGGGACGTCCTCGCCGCCGACTACCTCCGGCCCGAGGGTACGGGGTTCGCCTCCTGCTATCGCCGGATGGAAAAAATCGCGAAGCGCAAGGGCTGGACACCGATCCCCTCCGAACGGACCCTCCGTCGTCATATGGACGCCAAGGTGCCACGCGCCGTCCAAATTCTCGCCCGCAAGGGCAAAGACGAGGCGATGAGGCTCATGCCGGCCCAGGAGCGATCGGTCGCCCACCTCATGGCGATGCAGTATGCGAACACCGATGGCCACAAGCTCGACCTGCATGTGCAGCTTCCCGGCCGCGACAAGCCCACCCGCGTGTACCTTATGGGTACGCAGGACATCTACAGCCGCAAAATCCTGTCATGGGTGCTGACCGAGGCCGAGACATGGGAGGCCGTGCGCACCATCGTCGGCCGCATGGTGGAGGAGCACGGTATTCCCGAGCGCCTTTACATGGACAACGGCCGGGCCTTCGCCTCGAAGAAAATTTCAGGGGGCGCGAAACGGCGCAATCGCTTCAAGATCACGGAAGACGAGGTTGCCGGCCTCCTGAAGACACTCGGCATCGATGGCCGTTTCGTAAAACCATATTCTGGTCAGTCGAAGCCTATCGAACGCGGCTGGCGCGATCTTGCCGAGGAAATCTCCAAGCATCCCGACATGGCCGGCGCGTATACCGGTCGCAGCACTGCGCACAAGCCGGAGAATTACGGTAAGTGGGCCGTGCCGCTCGATCAGCTCGAAAAGCACGTTGCGGACCGGATTGCCGAGCACAATGCCCGTGTAGGTCGCAAGACCGAGACCGCCAAGGGTCGCAGCTTCGACGACGTCTTCGCGGAGAGCATGGCCGATCCGGCGAACCTCGTGCGGTTCGCCAGCCCCTTGCAGCGCTCCCTCTGGATGCTCACGGCCGAGACCGTCACCGCCCGCAAGCCTTCCGGTGCCATCCATCTGTTCGATAACCGCTACTGGTCGCGCGAGCTGAACCAGTGGATCGGGAAGAAGCTGACCGTTCGCTTCGACCCCTCCGACCTGCACGCCGCCGTCAAGGTCTACGATCCAGCCGGCCGGCTCATCTGCGAGGCCGAGTGCATCGAGAAGAGCGGCTTCGATTGCCAAGCTGCCGCCCGCGAGACCGCACGCGCGAAGAGCGAATTCGGCAAGACCTTGCGCGCGCAGAAGGACGCCGCCCGTCGCCTCAACGATGTGCAGCTTCAGGAGGTCATGGGACGCGGCGAGCGTGCTGGCGCCAAGGCTGCGAAGACCCCCCGTCCGAAGGTGACGCGCCTCATCACCCGCCAACAGGCGGTGCCAGCGGCTCCGGCCGACGAGATCGATCAGGATCAATACGCGGACAATTTCAGCCGGGGCCTTGCGCGCCTGGCGGGCGGCGATGCCGCCATCCTCCCATTCCCGAAAGGGGATCGACCGGCAAGGTAATGCGTCCGGTCGCAGCATAGAGCCGAGAAGTACTGAGTTCGGTTCCCAAAAAAAATGCGGGCCAGAAGACCCGCACCAATGAACCAAAGGAACCCTAGATGAAAAAGCCCATCAACACAATTCCAGAGTGGAATTTCCCGACGCCGCTTCAGCCGTTCGTCGATAAGCACGGCGCCGCGGAAGTCGAACGGTGGCGCAAGCTGCTCGCCCGCGCCATCGACATCGCCCGCGAACACGGCTGGACGAAGGCCGAGGTTGCCCGCCGTACCGGCGTGCCGGAAGGCACCTTCAGCCAGTGGTCGAACGGGAATTATCCGGGCGTCCTCGCCAACGTCAACGACAGCGTGAACAACTGGCTTGACGCCCTGGAAGAAAGCGTCGGCATCGCCACCCGGTTGCCGGTATCGCCGAAGTTCATCCGCACCGCGACGGGGTCGGAGATCTTCAACGTCCTTCTCTACTCGCAGATTTCGGCCGGCTTCACGATGGTCGTGCTGCCCTCCGGCTCGGGCAAAACAACCGCCTCCCGGCACTTCGTCTCCACCCGGCCGCATTGCTGGATGTGCACGGTCAGCCCGCACACGAAGACCGTCCACGGCGTCCTCGTCGAGCTTGCCACCGAACTGGACGTGCATGAGCACAATCCCGCCAAGCTGGTCCGGGCGATCGGCAAGAAGCTGCAGCGCATCGGCGAAGGCACGCTGCTCATCATCGACGAGGCGCAGAACCTTATTCCCGAGGCAATCAACCAGCTCCGGCATTTCGTCGATAACTATCATTGCGGCGTGGCGCTGATCGGCAACGAGGACACGGGTACGGCCTTCCTGAAGGATCGCGGTTCGATCGCCAGCCGCGCCCAGGTGCTGACCCGCTTCGACCGGCGTCTTAGCACCGAGCGCGATCCAGCAAATGATGCGCTCATGCTGATCAACGCCTGGGGAATCGAGCAGGCCGACTGCATCAAGTTCCTCGCCGCGATCGCCACGAAGCCAGGAGCCTTGCGCAATATCGACCGAACCGTCCGCGCAGCCGCGATGCAGGCCCTCGGTGCGGGCGAAGAAATTTGCCTGAAGTACCTCGTTGCGGCTTGGCGCGAGCGTGACATGGGGGAACTGGCATGATCGCCGCCCTTCGCGACACCACGCTGAGCAACTCCATCCTGGACGTTGTCCAGGCGGTCTTGCCTTACACCGCGTCCGGCAAGGCCATGCCATCTGAACTGGCCCATGACGTTGTCATCAAGCTTTCCGCATCGCTGAAGCTCGCCTCGCTGATGGAGCAGGAGCTATCCATCCATCGCTTCGACGAGGCCGGTCTATCGCCCGGCGCTGTGCGCTCGCGCGAGATCGCCATAGCCGTTGAGCAGGCTGTGACCGGCACTGTCGTCAAGGTCGATTTCGAAAAGGGGAAGAAGCCATGAACGGCGACTTCGCCCTGACGGATCACATGGCTGATCTCAAGAGGACCGTCTCGGCGGTCCTCAACCGCAGCTCCGTATCCGGCCGCGCCGTGGCGTTTTCCGAGACTGAGATCATCACCGGCAAGATCAATACCGCCGTCGCCCTGGCGCGCGAGCTGGAGGAGGAAAACCGCATCCTCGAGCACCGTGTTCGTGCACTGCGCGACGACAACCAGAACCGGAAGGCGGACCCGCGTGGCAACGTGACCTCGCTCCCGCGCCCTACCCCCAGCCAGAAAAAAGGACAGTGAACATGGACGCCGTAATCCTCGAAGAGAAGCCGGACACCGGCATCACGATCGTCAAGGGGCGCGAGTGCATGATCGACGCGAAAGGACATGCGATGCCGCTGGCGAACATTGCGCCAGCCGACAAGCTGCAGGACGAGCTGGTGCGCAAGATCATGGGTTTCGCCATCGACCTCAGTGCGCAGATTTCGCGTTTTCGCGATCATACTATGGGCGACCTTTGCAGCTTCGATGATCTGCTTGCCCAGGAGTTCGGCGCGAAGATCGGCGGGAAGAAGGGCAACCGGACCTACCAGAGCTATGACGGCCTGCTTCAGGTGCGCGTGCAGATCGCCGATCGTATCGAGTTCGGTCCGGAGCTGCGGATCGCCAAGAGCCTCCTCGACGAGTGCCTCACCGAATGGTCGGCCGAGAGCCATCCGAAAATCCAGGCGATCGTGACGCGGGCCTTCAACACCGACAAGGAAGGCCAAATCAACAAGTCCGAGCTGTTCATGCTCTTGCGCCTTGAGATGGAGGATGCGCGCTGGAAGCGGGCCATGGAGGCTATCCGCGCATCGATCCGCGTCACGGGTTCGAAGGAGTATGTCCGCTTCTACCGCCGCCGCAATCTCGAAGCGGGCTGGGAAGCTGTCACCATCGATCTGGCCAAGGCGTGAGGGCGGAGCGATGACCCACGCAAGCTACAACGATGCCCTCTTCCAGGAGGAAGCTCGCGTTGCCGCGATTTATCCGTTGGGGATGATCGGCGACCCCGAGAGCCCACCGGCATGGCTGGAGGAACTGCATGAGGCCGTGACGTCTCGCGGTCACTCGCTTTTCAAAGCCCTGCCTGAACTGAAGCATGATGCCAACGATGCGGCCGGTTGGGCTGACAGCTTGTTCATGAGTGGTCGCGCAGGTTTTATCGTCTCGTATGAGGTTTGCGTGCGCCAGTACGTGAAGCCGCCATCGACGGCGTTTTACAGCGGCTGGGGCTATTACAGCACGGGCTATCTCTACGTCGAGACCGTTGACGAGATCGGGCCGGCCGTCCTCGTTGCGGCCAGAAAGCTTCACGAGATTAGTCGCGAGAAGGCGGGTGCGGAATGACGCGCGGCCTCGCTCTCCTCCGTGCTGCCAAGCTGGCAGCACAAACCCGCTGCCCGGCCTGCGGTGCCAAGCGGGCGGAAACGATCGGCGCGAAACAGTCGCCGATCGCCATCTGCATCTACACCTGCTCGGCAGAGTTTCAGGTCGACGGGAACGGCGAAATCATTCCCTCGGTCGTTTGCCCGGCGCCGTCCTACGTCGCCGCCAGCGCCTTGAACGCTGAATCGCGCGCCGAGCTGCAGAACGTGGCAGGTGCAGCATGAGGCACTTCCACTCCATCAACCACATGGTCGAAGCCATGGCCGAGGAAGCCCGCCAGCGGGGCTGCGAGATCGAGCAGCGCGACGACCGGACGATCGCCGTCGTCACGATCGACTGCGAGTGCGGCTCTCACTCCGTTTCCGAGATCGACCTGACGGCAACCGCAACAGAAATTTGGGAGGCATTGTCGTGACCGAGCCATCCACTTGGGCTGATGCTGCCCAGACGTTTGCATTCTTCCTTGGCGTAGCCGTGTGCATCGTGGCCCACGGTTATTTCCGGGGACGGAACGGCCGAGGTGAGAAATGACCGGCAAGCGCATCACGAAGACCGTCAATCTCAGTGCAGAGGAAATAGCCGAACTGGAGCGTATAACCTTCGAGGCGCTGCCTGCAGGGGTACGCACCGAGCTGGCCTTCCTGCGTGGCGAGGTTGCCCGGTTCCGTTCGGACCGAGCCTACATCATCGGCCACAATGACGGCTGGCGGGACGCTCTCCGACAGGAAGTCTTCGCCGGGACCGTCGATGCGGACAATCCGCTTGAAGCCGCCGCTCGCGAAGCTGGCTGGGCGCTGATGGAGGTGGTTGACGAGATCGATTTCCGCAAGCGCGAAGAGGTCTCCGACATCGCCAGCCGGCTGGCCAAGGCACTTCTAGCCCATAGCGACGAGCAGGATGAATTGGCCAAGGCGCGTGTGGCGCTCGCCGAGGCCGCCAACTGGATCAATAGGCTTCCGATCCCGACGACGGGAGCAACGCGCATGCTCGGCATCGTCCGTGACGCCCTCTCAGCGAAGGGAGTTTCCAAATGAGCTACTACGCCCTGACGGATAGCGATTGGCCTTGGGATGACGAACATGAGGGTCGCGCCCTCGTGGTTCGCGCTGATACGCCCCAAGAGGCCGTAAAGGTGGCCACCGAAAAGCACCTCAAGGAATTCCCCGGTGCTGGCGGCATCTGCTGGAAGGTCGCCCGCCTATGGAATGTCGGCCTCGAAATGGTCGATTGGGAAGACGACAACAAGCCGAATTATGACGGCTTCACCTATTATCCGCCCGGCTCGAACGGCCCGCTTGATCTGCCGCCCGAGGACCTGGTCGCCGAGGTGCTTTCCGGAACCGGAGGCGAAACATGAGCTGCGGCCAGTATATCCCCGAGGTGACGGCCCTTCTCGACCAAATCCGTCCGATCATCGGCAAAATGCCGATCCGATATCCGCGCTGGATTAGCACGCCGGATGGCGACCTCGGCAGCGAGTGGTGTAGCGATTGCGGTTACTTCAAAGTGCGCAACCTTCGCCACAGTGACCGCAAGCGCCAGCGCGACTACTTTCTCGACGGCGGGTGGCGCACGGAGGAGGATCACTTCTGCTTCTGCGAAGGCTGCGGCGTTCGTTTGAACGTCTGCCTCACCGACTATGGCGCCGAGGAGGCAATCCGCACCTTTGAGGAATGCGGTCTCTCAACGGCCCAGGACCAAGATGCCTATGAACTTGTCGAGCTGCTGGAGCGGGTCGAATATGCGTCGAACTCCGGCGACAACCCGGAGCAAAGAGCCGCCGTCGTCGCCATCGCGCAAACCTTCCTTGCGCAGGCATCCCCCATCATCTCATCCGGGGGCGAACAGTGACCCAGCGGATCGACCTCGAATACCAAGTCGCCGAGCTTTTCCGTCTGAAGTTGGAAGAGTTCGCCGACTGGTGCGCCGAGAACTGGACCGTCACCGAACTCCAAGCCAAAGCCGACAACGTTTTTGACGCGAAGCCCGCCGGCTATCGCGAGGGTTACAACGCAGCGGTCGAAGGCCTGCGAGGCGCGGTTGACTGCTTTCTAGAGGAAAAGCCATGAGCCGCATCTATCTCGCATCCAGCTGGCGCAACCCCTACCAGCCCGACGCCGTCGCCATGCTGCGCGCAGCCGGGCACGAGGTCTACGATTTCCGCAACCCGCCGAATGGCGTGAAGGGTTTCGCCTGGTCGGAAATCGATCCGGACTGGCTTGGCTGGAAAGCTGAGACCTACCGCGATCTTCTCACCACGCACCCGATCGCATCGCGCGGCTACCTCAATGACTTCCGGGGTATGGAATGGGCTGATACCTGCGTCCTGCTCTTGCCGTGCGGCCGGTCGGCACACCTTGAGGCGGGATGGTTTGCCGGACGTGGCAAGCGCCTGATCATCTGGACCCGCGACGACGAAGAGCCCGAGCTGATGGCGCTTATGGCAAACGCGATCTGCGTCAACGGTGAAGAAGTTCTCCGCGCGCTCGACGGTCAGCCCATCGTCGGAGCCGCAGCATGACACGCGAAACAATCTCGCTCGACGAATTCCGCGCGCGCCTCAAGGCGCAGGCCGTCAGTTCGCGCGTCCATTTTGCCCTGAAGTGCCCGATGTGCGCCACGGTGCAATCTATCCAGAGCTTCCTTTGCGCCGGCACAGACCAGGAGCAGGCAGAGACGTTCATTGGCTTCTCTTGCGTCGGTCGTGTCACCGGCGCGCCTAGCCCCCGCAAGGAGCCCGATGGCGAGCCCTGCAACTGGACGCTCGGCGGCCTCCTCCGGATGCACGATCTTGAAGTCGTGGACGAGGGAGGGACCAAACATCCGCATTTTGTCATCGCCTCCCCGGAAGAGGCTCAGGCACTTGAGGCGGAACATGCCGCCAGAACTGCTTCCGGAGGCGACCATGGCTGAAGCCGAAGAAGAATTCGTCTGCTCGTACCGCCATGCCGGCCACACCTACGGCATCAACATCCACGCACGCGATTTCAAGGACGCCTCCGCCCGCCTTCGCGCGATCGGCACGACCGGTTCCGTCGATGGCACGCTCGTCGCCAAAATCTACCTGACGCCCAGCGCCGGCTTTCGCCGTCGTTTCAAGACGGCGATCGCGATACTTTTCGGGAGGAACACGCCATGACCTCGACGATCGCCGCCATCCACGTCGGCTGCAAACAGCTCGGCATCGACGATGATGCGAAGCGGGCCATCTACGCCCGCATTACCGGCAAGGCCAGCCTGACCCTCATGAAGCCTGCGGAGAAAGACGCCGTGCTTCAGGAGCTGCGCCGGCTCGGTTTTTCCACCATCGCGCGCCGGCCGAACGGCAAGCAGCAGCTCACCGGCAAGTTTGCGAAAAAGCTCCAGGCGCTCTGGATCGGCGCGTGGAACCTCGGCCTGGTCAAGGAACGCGACGATGCCGCCCTGGTCGCGTTCGTGAAACGTCAGACCGGTCTCGACCAGGTGCGTTTCCTGCACCATGCCGACGATGCCCGTGCCGTTGTCGAGGCGCTGAAGAGCTGGATGCAGCGCGAGGCACGCGTGATGTTCGGAAACCTGAACGGCCAGGACTGGCTTGTCGCTGATGGCGCGAAGATTGCTTGGGCGCAGTGGCGCATCCTCAACCCCGGCGCGGACCTGATCGTGCGCAAGGGATTCGACGCCGAGGTCTACACGATTATCGGCAGCACGCGCGCATACCTGGGCGATGTTAAAGGCAAGGAATGGCAGGCCGTCATGAATGAACTCGGCCGGCGCATCCGCGCCCGGAAGGCGGGTGCATGATGCGCTCCAGCAACGTGATGAACTCCCGCCACCATCCGAGCGATTCCCTGGACTATTTCCCGACCCCGCCCTGGGCGACCCGCGCCGTTCTGCATGAGGTGCTGATCCCGCGCCAGAACTTCTGGTACCAGCTCCGCGACCTGATCGCACTCGACCCCTGCTACGGCGGTGGCCATATGGTCGCGCCGCTTCAGGAGGTCTTTGACCTCGTCGAGTTTTCCGACGTGCATGATTGGGGCTTTTCCCCGCCGATCCGCGACTTCACGTTCGAAACCGTCGCGACACTCGAAGCGGACGGGCGCAACCGGCCGGACTGGATCTTCTGCAATCCGCCCTTCAAGATCGCCCAGGTCTTCCTCGAGCGTGCCTTGTCGATCGCCCGCATGGGCTGCGCGTTCTTCGTCCGTGTCGGCTGGCTTTCCGGGCAGGAGCGCTACGACCTCATCTATCGCGACAATCCGCCGACCTTCGTCGTGCACTTCGCCGAGCGGGTATCGCTGATCGAAAAGGCTTGGGATCCGGAGGTCAAAGGCGCGACCGACTATGTGTGGCTCATCTGGATCGACGGCATGCGCCCGCAGCCGCCGATCTGGCTCCGGCCGGACATGGAAGAAAAGTACACCCGCGCCTCGGACATGGTGCTGGCCACGCCCGGCGAGGCCAAGCGCCGCCTGGATGCGAAGAAGAAGCGGGAGAAGGAAGAGGCCGAACGCCGCGCGGCAGAACAGGCGGGCGTGTGATGGTCGCCTATAATTTCAAGAAATACTTCGCCCCGCAGATCGCCGACCACACGAAGACCCACACCATCAGGGGCAATCGCCGTCGTCATGCACATGTCGGCGAGCCGGTGCAGCTCTATACCGGCCTGCGCACCAAGCACGTCGGGAAGATCATCGCCGACCCGACCTGCATCGCCGTTTTGCCGATCGTCATCGTCTCGACGGACCTGATCGACGCCGGCATCGCCTACATCGAGGTCGATGGCATTCCACTCCGACGCGATGAGATCGAAGGCTTCGCTGCCCGCGACGGCTTCGATCCGGTGCGCCTGGCTGGACTTGCCCCGCGCGCCCTGATCGGTGCCACGGCCCGCGAGACCATGGGCCGCTTCTGGCGCGCCCAAAACGCCGGCTCTCGATTCGAGGGCGTCATCATCCGGTGGGAGCCCTGACCATGGCCTCGACGCTGCCCTTGTTCGAAGACCAGACTTTGAAGTGCATTCGAGAGGAGCGTGAACAGCTCTTGAAGAAGCTTCAACGCGGTGGCGTCGATGCCCACACCCGCATCAAGCGGGAAGAGAAGCTCAAGCTCCTTACGGCCCAGCAGATCGAGATCGAGATGGTCTGCGGGCTTGGAGGTCGCCGTGGCTGATCTCACCAACGAGCTGTTGACCGCCCTCGGCGAAGACGATTTCATCGTGCTGACCGAAAAGTTCGGCGGATTGCGATTGTTCGTGCCGGGCGATATCGGCCGTTCCGAGCTTCCGAACACCCTTGGCGCCACCGCCGCATTGCGTCTTTCCAAGCTTTATCCAGGCGGCTATATACGAGTGCCGCTCGCCCGCGAGATCCGCGCAGCTCGTTACCGCCAGTCCGGCATGAGCAACCGCGATATCGCCCGATCGCTGGGCATCGCCGAAACGTCGGTGGACAAGCTCATCAAGCGGGTTCGGCGCGAAAAGCCCGAGGCCGTTGCCCGGCCCAAAGACACCCGCCAGCTCGACATTCTCGACCTCCTGAAGTGACCCGCCCGCCACGGCGGGCATGAACCACTCTCCCCCCTCTCGGTAGTTTCGTCCTCAGATCGCCGGCCGCTTTGGCCGGTTTGTTTTCATCTGGGGGCATCCATGGACATGCGCGTCAGCCCGAAGGGGCGAAGCTTTCTCATCGGTCACGAAGGCGTGGTCCTGAAGGCCTACCGCTGCCCGGCAAACATCATCACCATCGGCTCGGGCCTGACCGCCGCATCCGGCGTCATCGTGCCGAAGCTGGGCATGACCATCACACCCGAAGAAAACGAACGCCTCGTCGATCTCGCCCTGACCCGCAACTACCTCCCGCGTGTCACCAAGGCCCTTCAGGGAACCACCGCCCAGCATGTCATCGATGGCGCCACCTCGTTCGATTTCAATACGGGCGCGATTCTCAAAGCGTCTTGGGTCAAGGCGCTCTTGAAAGGCGCTCGTGACGCGGCTCGAAAAGGCATCGCCGCCTGGAACAAGGGTGGCGGCAAGGTGCTGAAAGGTCTTGTCCGCCGTCGCGCCGAAGAGGCCGACATGATCCTGCTCGGCAAGTATCCGGCATGGGTTCACGTTCCGGCTCTCGCAGCGCCGACCGTCGAAAGCCCCGACTTCGCCGCCTACGTCGTATCCGTGACCGAAGAGGAGCGCGAGGAAATCCGCTCTGCCTTCGCACGGCTGGGCTTCGACGTCGGAACGGTGAAGGGCCTCGTCGCCCGCAAGGCCGTTGAAGACTTCCAGCGCGCCCGCGATCTCACGGTTGACGGCAAGATCGGCCGCGCGACGCTCGCCACCCTTCAGCGCGAAATCGACGCAAAGGCGAAGTCCACGAATGCCGCCGCCACCTCGGCAGGCGGCGCTGGCGTTGCCGGTGGCGCTGAGGCGGTCAATGTCGGCGTCGATCCCGCCACGATCGACGTGTCGGGGATTTCTCCGGACGCGGTTTTCTGGGTCGGCGGCGGCGTGGCGGCGCTCGGCCTGATCTATGCCGGCTACCTCGCCTGGACGTATCGCGATCTCATCGCCGCCCGCCTCAACGAAAAGCTGCCGCGTGTCGCGGCCTCACTCCGGAGCTTCTGACATGTCCGCTGTTGCCGTCATCCTGGGCATGGCCGCGAAGATCGGTGCGCCGATCGTGAAGTCCATCATCGAAAAGAAGATCGGCGGCACGGCCGGCGATCTGGCAGGCGCCGTCGTCGATGCCGTCGCGGAGAAGGTCGGCGTGCCGCCCGGAGATCTGGCGACCGCCGAGGTCAGCAAGGTCGAAGCGGCCGTTCGCGAGGTCGAGGCCGAGGCCCCGGAAATGATCGCGGTATGGGAACAGGGCCTCGCCGGTCAGTTCGCCCTTCTCCAGGCGGAGACCGCCGAGGGCTTCTGGCAGAGCGCCTGGCGCTGGGGCTGGATGTACCTGCTGGCGTTCTTCTGGTTCAACGCCATCCTCTTGTTCCCGATCATGCGGGCAACCGGCATCGCGATCGAGCCGATCGAGCTGCCCGTTCTGGTCACGCTCACCGGCTGGTTCATCACCTTGTACATGGGCGGTCATACGGCCAAGGAGATCGGCAGGCAGGCCGTCGAGGCCGTGAAGACCTGGCGGGCGAAATGAACTTCGGCGGAGATGCAGCCCTAGATCTTGCCGCCGAGCTGGCGACCCAGGAGCGGGACGCCGGTATCGCCAGCGCCCGCGCCGAACTGACGAAAACCGGCCGGGAGGAATGCGTTGACTGCGGTTGCAGCATCTCTATCGCCCGCCGCCGCGTTTACCCCTCCGCCACCCGATGCCTGGAATGCCAGCAGATCGCCGAGAAGGAAGCGAACATACGATGACCCCAGCGGAATACCTGCTTTATGCCAACACCGCGCTGGCATCGCTTGCGATCCTCGGCCATCTGAAGAGCTACTTTTCCTCCGGTGAAAAGACCCTCGGGGAAAAACTTGCCACGGCCGAGAAGACGCTTTCGGAGAAGCTCGCCTCGATCGACAAGAAACTCGACGAGCGTCTGACCAAGGTCGAAAGCAAACTCGTCGAGTACGACCGGCGCATCCAGTCGCTCGAAGGCGAGATGAAGCATCTGCCGACGCGCGAAGCCCAGCACAAGCTCGAAGTCAGCATGGAGAAGATGAGCGGCCGGATGGACACGCTCGTCGAGAGCTTGAAGCCGATAGCGGCCACCAGCGGCCGCTTGCAGGAATTCCTCCTCGAACAGGTACAGAAGTGAGCTTTGAAAGTATCATGGAAGAAGAAGCACGCCTCGCCATTTTGAAAGAACTCGCCAAAGAGGACAACAAGGCGATGTCCTCGGCGCGCATGCAGAAGTTTCTCCTGAAGAGCCTCTGGATCGACAAGCCGCGCGAGTGGGTCGAAAAGCAGTACCTCTACCTGCGCGACATGGGCGCTGTGACGATCGTCCAGGCCGATACGGTCAAGATCGCCCGGCTCACCGATCGCGGCGAATTCCACCTTCAGTGCGTCATCACGATCCCCGGCGTCGATTCCCCGACCGCACGCGGCGGTGCATGATATGGCGAAGGGACGTGGCCGCCTCACCGGGATCGATCTCCTGCCGGAGGAGTGCGATGATATCGTTGCATGGGCGCAGCAAGAGCTTGCTAAGCGCGATCGCTCAGAGACCGATATCTACGCCGAGTTCAAGCAGAAGCTCATCGCCCTCCAGGGCGAGCTAGGCCTTGGTTTCGATATTCCGTCCCATTCGGCCTTCAATCGCTATTCGACCAACCTCGCGGTCGTTTCGCGCCGGCTTGAGAAGACCCGCGAGATTGCAGCCGTGCTCTCGGAGCGCATGAACGCCGCGGGCTCGGACGATCTCACGCTGATCGCGGCAGAGGCAATCAAAACCCTCATCTTCGAGGTGCTCCAAGAGAGCGGCGAGGCCGGCATCAGCCCGAAGGGTGCGATGGAGTTGGCGAACGCGCTGCGCGCTGCAGCGGCCGCCCAGGCAAGCAGCTCGAACCGTCGCCTGAAATTGGAAGCCGAAGCGAAGCTGCGCAAGGTCGAGGAAGACATGAAGGCGAAGGCCGAAAGCGCGTTGGATATGCTGGAGAACGAACCCGGCGTGTCGAAGGCAGCCATCAAGCGCGCCCGCGAGAAGTTCCTGGGCGTGCGCCCCAAGAAGAAGAAAGCGGTGGAACCCGATGGCTGACCTGCCCCGTTTTGAATGGCGCGACCCGCCCGTCATGACACACGACCCTGATGATCTGCCCGAAGAGCTGCCTCGCGGCGCTGATATCCGTGCCGATCTCGACCCGCTCGAAGAGGGTGTGCTGATGGCGCACCAGGCCGAATGGATCGGCGACGACAGCACGCTCAAGATCTGCGCCAAGGGTCGACGCACGGGCATCACGTTTGCCGAGGCGCTGGACTGCACCTTGATCGCAGCCGCGCAGCGCTCGGGCGGAGGCCAGAACGTCTTCTATATCCCGGACACCAAGCCGAAGGGGCGCGAGTTCATCGGTTATGCTGCGCACTTCGCCAAAACCGTGGCCGGCGAGTTGCTCACGATCGAGGACGGCATCTTCTTCGACCAGAAACCGGACGGGTCCACCAAGGCCATCTCCAGCTACATCATCCGCTTTGCTTCGGGGTTCCGCATTGAGGCGCTCTCGTCCAGGCCGGAGAACATCCGTGGTCTCCAGGGTACCGTCGTGATCGACGAAGCGGCATTCCACCGTGATGTGCGCGAGGTCATCGATGCCGTTGGCGCGCTTCTCATTTGGGGCGGCAAGATCCGCATCATCTCCTCGCATAACGGGGTCTCCAATCCGTTCAACGAGTTGATCAAGGAGGCAGAGGCCGGCAAAAACGGCTTCAAGGTCCACACCTACAGCTTCGGCGATGCCGTGAAGAACGGGCTCTATCAGCGCGTCTGCTACATGAAGGGTGATGATTGGAGCCAGGAGAAGGAGAACGCCTGGGAAGCGGAGATCCGTAGCGCCTATGGCAACCGCACCGCCAAGATGCGCCAGGAGCTGGATGCCATTCCGGCCGAGGCCGAGGGAGCCGCGCTCACCCGCGTCCTGATCGAGAGCTGCATGTCGAAGGACATCCCCGTCATCCGCTGGGATCGGCCGGACGAGTTCAAGGAACTGGACGATTTCGAGCGCGAAGAGCAGGCGCTGGAGTTTTGTGAAACGGTTTTGAAGCCCCTTCTAGACCGCCTCAACACGGAGCGGGAGCACTGCCTGGGAGGTGACTTTGCGCGCAAGGGCGACAAGACGGCCTTCATGCCCGCCGAGATCGGCACGGACCTCGTCCGTCGCGCATGCTTCATCCTGGAGCTGAAGAACATCCCGTTCGACCAGCAGCGGGACATCCTGTTTTACATCATGGATCGTCTGCCCCGCCTCATGGGCGGCGCGCTTGACGCAACCGGTAACGGTGCCTTCCTCGCCGAAAAAGCCCGCCAGCGCTATGGCGAGTGCGTCGTCGAAGTCTGGTTGAGCCAGAAGTGGTACTCGGCAAACATGCCAGCCTACATCGAAGCTTTCAGCGACAAGACCGTGCTGATCGCGAAAGATGCCGACGTGCTGGCCGACCATCAGGGGCTCGCCTATGTCAACGGCATCATCCGCATCCCGGACGATCACCGGACGGTCGGCGCTGACGGCTATGAGCGCCATGGAGATACGGCCCCGGCCGGCGCCCTGATGTATTTCGCCAGCAACCAGGACTACATCGCCTACGAATACGAGACCCATCGGCCCGAAGCCGCCAAGGCCGAGGAAGCCCGTCGCCGCCACGACGATGAACCCGGCCGATCGGTCAACATCTCTCTGAGGGGAGCGCTCTGATGGCCTCGCTGCGCGACTGGATGAATCACCTCGTAAACTCGACCAGCCTGAAGGAGATCATTTCCGGGCCGAAGGTCGGCGGCGTTCGTCAGGTCATTTCGGCGCATCCCGCCGATGGCCTGACGCCGCAGCGCCTTGCGTCCATCTTGCGCTCGGCCGCCCAGGGCGAACCGGAGGCCTACTTCGAGCTGGCCGAAGATATCGAAGAGCGGGATCTCCACTACGCGGCTGTCATGGCCACCCGCAAGCGGTCGGTGGCGCAGCTCCCCATCACCGTGAAGGCGGCGTCGGACAGTCCCGAGCATCAGAAACACGCAGCGTTCATCCAGGCATGGCTCGACACGGGCGTCCTGCGGTCGGCGCTCTTCGACATGCTGGACGCGATCGGCAAAGGTATTTCCGTCCTGGAAGTCGATTGGCATGTGCATGGTGGCCACCTCTGCCCCCGCGAGCTGATCTGGCGCCCGGCCCGCTGGTTCACCTTCGACCAGGAGGATGGCGAGACCGTGCTTCTGCGAGAGGGGGTTTCCGGCGTCCCTTTGCTGCCGCACAAGTTCGTCATCCATCGGCACAAGACGAAGTCGGGCCTGACCATCCGCAGCGGCGTTGCCCGCGTTGCGCTATGGGCGTGGATGTTCAAGTCCTTCACGGTGAAGGACTGGGCGATCTTCTGCCAGAATTATGGCCAGCCGATCCGCATCGGCAAATACGGCCGAGGGGCAAGCGAGGCGGAAAAGGATGTTCTCTGGCGGGCCGTCAGCGGCATAGCCGGCGACTGCGCGGCGATCGTGCCGCGCGACATGATCATGGAGTTTCATGAGGTCGGCTCGAAGAGCAGCTCGACGGACATGTTCGAACGGCGCGTGGACTGGCTCGATCGGCAGACGTCGAAGCTCGTGCTCGGCCAGACGACGACGACAGACGCCGTCTCCGGCGGTCATGCCGTCAGCCAGGAGCATCGTCTCGTCCAGGAGGACATCGAGCGGTCCGATGCCGGCGACGTGTCCGGCACCTTCAACAAGCAACTCATCCCGAACATGATCGCCTTCAATTTCGGGCCGCAGGACGCCTATCCGACCATTCACATCGGTCGTCCGGACGAGGTGCCGCTCGACAAGTTCGCCGATGCGTTCGCAAAGCTCGCTCCCCAGGGCCTGACCGCCAGCGCCAGCTTCATGCGCGAGCGCATGGGCATTCCGGCACCAAAGGACGATGACGAGCTGGTCGGCGGCAGGGCCGCAACTGCTGGCTCGCTCGGAGCAGAAGCGGACAGACCTCCGGTGGTTCCAGGCAAAGGCAAGGCGGATCGGGTCCGTCACATTTCCCAGCTCGTCGGCGCAGCTCATGTCCGCAATCAGGGTGACGAGGTCATCGATCGGCTGGTCGATCGCCTGGGAGAAGAGACGGCCGGTGCGATGGCTGGCCTGATGGACAGCGTACGCAGGGAGCTGATGGCAGCGTCTGATCTGCGCGATGCCGGCGAACGGCTTGCCCGGTTGAAGCTCCCGCCCGACGAACTGGCCGAGGCCATGGCTCGGGGGATGGCGCTCGCGCATCTGGCCGGGCAAGCCGCGCTCATCGACGACATGGCCGGACGATCATGACAGGGCCTCACAGGGCGCTTGCGGCAGTGCCGAGCGGGCGGATACGCCTTCCCGACCCCGAACGCGCGCCCAGGGCCTTCAAATCGGCTTCAATTTTGAAGGTGAAAGGCGGTCGAGCATGACAACGACGGTCGGCGCCATCGATCTGCCCTTTGACGAGGCGATCACCTTCCTTCGCCAGAAGACGGCGATGCCCACGAAAAGCTGGCGCGAGGTTTGGGACGCGGCCCATTCGAAGTATTTCATGGTGGCCGGCGCCAACACCAGGGCCATCGTTGATGACTTCCAGGGAGCAATCGGCAAGGCGCTTGAGCAGGGAACCACGCTCGAAACCTTCCGTGAGGATTTCGACGCGATCGTGAAGCGCCATGGCTGGGCGTATCGGGGCGAGCGCGGCTGGCGGACCCGGACCATTTTCGAGACGAACCTGCGCACGGCCTATGCGGCCGGCCGCTATGCGAAGCTGACCGAACCGGACACGCTCGCGACCTTTCCCTACTGGCAGTACAATCATTCGGGCGCGATCCATCCCCGGCAACAGCACAAGGACTGGAACGGCACCTGCCTTGCGGCCGATGACCCGGCATGGAAGGTCATGTTTCCGCCGAACGGTTTTGGTTGCGGGTGCTTTGTCACGCCGGTTTCGCGCCCTGGTCTTCGCCGACGCGGCAAATCCGGCCCCGACCGCGCGCCGGATCTCGACCAGCTCGGCACGGACCAGCCGCTCGGTATCGATCCGTCATTCGCTTACAATCCGGGAATGGCGTGGCTCCAGCAGACCGCGCCGGGACCGACGCCGGTCAGCGCTGACGAAGCCAACGTCGCCGCCTTTGTCGTCTCGGCTTTACGCGGGAAATGGCCGGACGGGAGTTGGACGCCGGTGGCCGTCGCCTCGAAGGCGCAAGCCGCCACGCTCGACGTTGCTGCCGGCACGGAAGTTCGCTTGTCAGCCGAGACCATCCGCAGCCAGGCGAAGGAGGCGATGCCGACGCCGGCCGACTATGGCGTCATCCCGAAATGGATCGTCAAGAACGGCGAGCTGGTGAAGGGCGAGGACGGGCGCTGGGCTTTCGTCGGCGAATACCAGGGCGCGCACTATCGCGCCGACGTCGATATCGTCCGCAAGGATCGTGGCCCTGCCGGCGTCCATCAGCAGCTCTGGCTTTCGTCTCTCCGCCGGATCGAGCGCGAGGCCGGGCGATGAGTGGCGCGGCGATCTCGGTCACGCTGTCCGGCTCGGCGCTTCGCGGCTTCCAGCAGCTCGAAGGCGTGATGGCGAACACGACGCCGGTCATGGCGGCGATCGGCGCCGGCCTTGTCGCCTCGACGCACATGCGCTTCGTCACGCAGACGGATCCCGATGGCGCCGCCTGGAGAGCGCTCAACACGCAATATGCCGAGACGAAGCGCAATTCGCGGATCCTGACCGAAAGCGGGCGGCTTCGGGACAGCATCAATTCGCAGGCCGGTGCCAAAGAAGTCCGTGTCGGCACGAACGTCATCTATGCGGCCATCCATCAATTCGGCGGAACGATCAGGCCGAAGAGCGCCTCGCACCTTCGGTTTCGCATTGGCGACGCGCTCGTCACGGTCGCAAGCGTCACCTTGCCCGACCGTCCGTTCCTTGGTATCTCGGGTGACGACGAGACGATGATCGCAGAGACGATCTTCGATTTCCTCGATCGCTACCTTCCTTCCTCTCCATAATGGCTGTTGCCGCCCGCCATCGCGGGCATGAACGCGCCCGTCGCGACATGGCACTTTCCGGCCATGCAGACAGCACTCAATTCCATCATCCAGCCGATCGGGCTCGACGACCAGGCGGCAATCCCGGAGTGGATACACCTGATCCCGGCCGGCACCTTTACCGGCATCGACGGTCGCGGTCCCTATGACCTGACCTCTCCGGAGGGCGTCATTGCGGCTTCGGCCGTCTCGACCAAGAAGCTGCCGATCGACGTCAACCATGCGATCGACCTTCAGGGCAAAAGCGGCGGCAGCTCGCCGGCTATGGCTTGGGTCGTTGCGCTTGAAAGCCGCGCCGATGGGATTTGGGGCCGCGTCGAATGGACGCCGGAAGGCCGCTGGGCGATGGCCTCGAAAAGCTACGGCTTCATTTCTCCCGTCTTCACCCACACCAAGGACGCGCCCCATCAGGTCATTCGCCTGTTGCGCGCGGCGCTCACCAACGATCCGAACCTCACCCTAACCGCCCTTCATCAACGCGAGGAAAGCACAATGTTGGAACAGCTACGGAAGGCTCTCGGCCTTCCGGAAACCGCTGACGAGGCTGCCGTTCTGGCGGCCGTCAGCGTGGCGCATGCCGCACAGGTCGCCCAGGAGGCGTCCACCGCTCTCATGGGGCGGATCGCCGAAGCCGCTGGCGTTGCTGCCGGCACTGCGGGCGATGCGCTCGTCACCGCCATCCAGTCCGTCCGCACCGGCTCGGCCGGCACGGACGTCGAAGCCCTGCGCAACCAGGTGGTCGCGTTGCAGAACCAGCTTTCAAGCTACGTCACCATGACGGCCAAGGACAAGGCGACCGAAGTCGTCGATGCCGCGATCAAGGCCGGCAAGCTCGTCCCGGTCCTGCGCGACCACTACATCGCGCGCCACCAGAAGGAGCCGCAGGTCGTCGAAAAGGAGATCGAGGTTCTGCCGTCGATCAATGCTGGTGGTCTCGGCGGTCACAAGCCGCCTCACACGGCCGGCACGCCCTCTGCCGAAGAGCAGCAGGCGATGGCGCAGATGGGCATCGACCCCACGGCCTATGCCGAAACCAGGAAGACCATCTACGGGGCGGAGGTGTAACATGGCCGCGAGCAACGATCTCGACTACACCGAGCGCCAGGGCGATACCTACGAGTTCCCCGCGCTCGCCGACACACTCTATTATGGCCGCGCCGGCATCGGCGTCACCGCCGCCGGCGTCGCGGTTCCCGCTGGTCACGTCAACGCCGTCAAGCTTGTCGGCTTCAATGTCGAACGCGTTGACAACCGGGGCGGTGCCACTGGCGCCCAGCGCGTCCGCGTCAAGAAGGGCCGCTTCCGCATCCCGCTTGCCGGCGCCACCGCCGCCAACACCCAGGCGCCCGTCTATATGACGGCCGACGACACCTTCACCCTCACGGCTTCGACGAACCTGCAAATCGGCACGATCGACGCCGTGGATGCGGACGGCGTCTGGCTGAAGACGCTTTAAGGAGCCTTCGAACATGGACATTAATGCAGCCACCCTGCGCGGGATCTACACGTCGCTTTCGACGCTGTTCAATACCCGCTTCAAGTCCGCGCAGACCTATTACGACACGGTCGCCATGACCGTGCCGTCCACGACGGCGCAGAACGAGTATCCGCGCCTCGACGACATGCCGGGCATCCGCGAATGGGTCGGCGAGCGCCTCGTGAACCGGCTCGGCGCTCAGACCTATGTCATCAAGAACCGCGAGTTCGAGAAGACGATCGCGATCCCGCGCAAGAACATCGAGGACGATAACCTCGGCATTTACAGCCCCGTCGCCGGCCAGATCGGCCAGGATGCAGCGCAGTTCCCGGATCTCCTCGTCTTCCCGCTCCTGAAAAACGGCGACACCGCCGTCTGCTATGACGGCCAGTACTTCTTCGATACGGACCATCCCGGCTTCAACGAACAGGGCGGCATCATCTCGGTTTCGAACTTCCAGTCCGGCGCCGGCCCAGCCTGGTACCTGATCGATGACAGCCAGGTGGTGAAGCCGTTCGTCTACCAGAAGCGCAAGGAGTTCAAGCTCGTCTCGTTCCAGGACGAGAAGGACGCGAACGTGTTCTGGAAAGGCGAGTTTGTCTGGGGCGTCGATGGTCGCTGCAACGCCGGCTACGGCCTCTGGCAGCTTGCCTTCAAGTCGAAGGCCACCCTCAACGAGGCGAACTTCGCGGCTGCCCGCGAGGCGATGCAGTCGCTGCGCAAGCGCTCCGGCGAAATCATCAACATCCGCCCGACAAAGCTGCTCGTTCCTCCGGCGCTCGCTCCGACCGCCCGCAAGCTGCTCAACGCCGAACTGGTGAACGGCGGTGACAGCAACATCTGGAAAGGCACCTGCGAGGTCGTGGAAATCCCGTACCTCACCTGATCGGGCGGCCTGCTCAGGCCGTTCCCCGCCCGGTGTCTCCCAAGCCCGGGCGGGATTTTCCCGAGCCGCATGCGTGCGGTTCCGGCAAGTCCCGAAGGAGAAAAGCATGTCTTCGAAAATCCAGATCATCTGCACCAAGCCCGGCATGCGCCGGAACGGCATCGAGCATCCAGCGTCCGCCATCTACGCCGCGAACCACTGGTCGGAAGACGAGCTGAAGGCGTTCGTGGCCGACCCGTCCTTCATGGTCCAGCCGGTCGCCTCTGACGGTGTCCAGGTCGAGAGCGAGGATATCGAAGCTGCCGTCGTCGCCCGTGTCGAGGTCGCGAAAGCGGCCCTGCAGGCGGACTTCGATGCGGCCAAGGAAAAGCTCCAGGCCGACTTCGCCCGCACCGTGAAGGAGGCCGTTGACGAAAAGCTCGACGCCGCCAAGGCCGAGGCGGTCAAGGAACACCAGGGCAAGATCCTCGACCTTCAGCAGCAGCTCGGCGCGGCCAACCTGAAGATCACGGAACAGGTCGCCGCCCTGGAAGAGGCGAAGAGCAAAACCGCTCCGAAGAAATAACCCCCGAGAGAGGGAGGTCTGGTCCGGCTCGCGAGGCCGTCAGCACCCATCGATCCGGAGGCCAGAGATCCGGCTAGGGGACGTTTCGAACGTAGGGGTTCAGCCCGCCTCCCGCACACTGCCTGCACTGAAGCCAGCAACGCACGAAAGGAAAGACATGCGTTCTTACTACGGCCTCCGAAGTACCCTCATCGGCACGCTCGCGGCACTCGCCAGCCTGCTGATCATTGCAGCGCCGGCCGCTGCGGAAATCGTTCCGCTCGATTCCGGCATCTATGCGGCTCCGTCGCTCGACTTCGATTTCGAAAAGATGCACCTCGGCGCCGTCCAGGCGGACCACCTCGCCATCGTGCCGCAGCGCCTGGAACCGGCACCCGTCATTGCCGTCGCCGGCTTCGAACCGCTGAAGCCGGAATATGCCGAGAGCTACGCGACCCACGGTCTCGTCTTCATCGATCTGCACCGGCGTTGTTAACGCTCGCGCTCTCCCACCTGCCTGAACTTAGAGGCTGGCCCACCCGGCCAGCCTCGCTCCCGAACCGAGAGACATTATATATGTACGCCACCGTCGCCGACATGATTGCCCGCTTTGGCGAGACGCAGATCATCCGCCTGTCCCGGCCCGAGGACCGGACGGCGGAAACGGTCGACGTCGACAAGGTCAATGTCGCGCTCCTCGATGCCACCGGCGTCATCAATGGTTACGTGCGCGGCCGCTATCTCGTGCCGATCGCCGCGCCCCCGGAAGAAATCATCCGCGCCACCTGCATTCTGGCCCGGTACGATCTCGCCCAGGGCGAGCATACCGACCCGTCCGAAGAGATGGGCAAGGGCCGCAAGGACATTGTCACGTGGCTGGAGAACATCGCCAAGGAACTGGTGCACCTCGATCTGCCCGCCGCCGCGCCCGCTGGTCCCGCCGTAGGCTCCGGCCCGCGCATGTCGGATCGCCCGCGCATCTTCACCGATGAATCGCTGCGGGGCATGTGATGGCTCTCGATCTCGCCCATCAGCCGATCCGCGCCATGGAGCCGTTGATCACGGAACGCCTCCGGCTTGCCTTCCCGGAGAAGGTCTTCGCGATCGAGCGCATTCCGCAGGTTCTGACCATCAAGGAATTCGAGCGCCTGTCGCGCCTCTCGCCCTTCATCGGTCTTGCCTGGACGGGCTTCAAGCCGGATGGCGCAAACAACCGCATCACGAAGGGCGTCATGCTCTGGCGCCTGGTTCTCGTTTTTAAAGCTTCGAGCGGTCTTGAAACACGCTTCAAAGGGGATCAGCGCGGCCTCGGCCTGGACGCGATGATCGACGTCGCCATCGTGCTCATGAACGGCTGGACCCTGCCGGGCATCGGGACCTCGCACGTCACCCTTGCCAATTCCGTCATCGCCGATGGCCATTCGGACGACGCCATGGTGATCGCCCAGGTGGATTTCGAGATCCGCTTCGCCTCGACGATCGCGATCTACAAGATTTTCACGCCGGAGGACTTCGTGTCGATCGGCGCCACCTGGGCCGTTCAGCCCGCCGTCGATGGCGCACCGGAGGTCTCCGATGAAATCCAGCTCCCGCAACCATAAGAGGCCCGAATTGGCGAAGGAACCGAAACCGCTTTTCCTCAAACCCGGCATCGGGTGCTTCGTTCTCCAGGAGGACGGCACGCCCTGGCCGGAAGACGGCATGGAGGCTCCGGACACGACGTTCGTGCGCCGCCGCATCGCGGACAAGGATCTTGTCCCGGCAACCCCCAAGACTGAGCCGAAGGAGGCCGACCAGAAATGACCATCACGTTTGACGAGATCGCCGGAGACTGGCTTGCCCCCGGCACCTTCCTTGAGGTCAAGGCGAACTATCGCAAGGTCGGCGTCCTGCCCTGGCCGGTGAAGAACCTCATCATTTCGCAGAAGCTTGGCACCGGCACACTCGCCGCTGGCCAGATCGCGGAAATCACCCGCCCGGAAGAGGCGATTGCGCTCTTCGGCCTGGGCTCGATCGGCGCCGACATGGTCGCGGCCTTCCGCAAGGCCAACAAGACACAGCCGCTCTTCGTCATGGCGCTGGCCGATGCCGGCGGCGCGGTGAAGGCGACCGGCACCTTCACCTTCGCCGGCAACGTGCCGCAGCCCGTCGTGCTGCGCTTCCGTGTCGGTAGCCGTCAGGTCCGCATCACGGCGCTGCCCGCCGACACGCCGACCCAGCTCGCGACCAAGCTTGTCGCTGCCATCACGGCCGACACGGCGAATGTCGTCACGGCCACCTCGGCCGCCGAAGTCGTCACCTGCACCGCGCGCAATGGCGGCGAGGTCGGCAACGATATCGACATTCGCGTTGACGTCGCCGCCCAGGTCATCCCGGCCGGTCTGACCATCGCCGTCGTTGCCATGGCCAACGGCGCGGGCAACCCGCTCATCCAGGGCGCGCTCGATCTTCTGCCGGGCGCATGGTTCACCGACGTCTCCTTCCCCTGGAACGACGTCACGAACATGCAGGCCTTCGCAGCCTGGGCGATCGTGCGCTATCAGGCGATGACCCGCCTCGATGTCCACGGCTATGTTGCCAAGCGCGCCACCTATGGACAGGCCGGCACGTTCGGCCAGCTCACAAACTGCCCGTTCCTGTCGCCCATGGCGTTGAAGGCCGTGCCGACGTCGGCCTGGAACATTGCGGCGACCGCCCACGGCATTGCCGCGTTCCATCTGACGAACGACCCGGCTCGCCAGCTCCGGTCGTTGGTCCTGCCCGGCGTTATGGCGCCGGATCCGGCGGACCAGTATTCGCAGACCGAAGGCGAGCTGTTGCTTCGCTCCGGCGTCAGCCTGCTCGAATGCCTGCCGGACGGTACCGTCACGATCGGCCGCATGATCACCTCCTATCGCACCTCCGCCCTCGGCATCGCCGATCGCGCCTGGCTGGACATCATGGTTCCGAAGACCATGAGCCGCATCCGCTACGACTGGCGCAGCTACATGTCGCTGCTCTATCCGCGCGCCAAGCTCGTCGAGGACGATAGCGATGCATCCTTCGCCTCGCGTCCGGAAGATGACGAGGATCTCGGCAGCGCCGTTGCCTCGCCGCGCCGCGTGCATGGCTCCTGGGCGGCACGCTGCCGCCTCTACAGCGAACGCGCCTGGCTGACCGACGTCGATCGCACGATCAAGGAAAGCGTCTTCGAGATCGACGCCGACGATCGCAACCGCCTCAACTCGCGCCAGCAGGTCATGATTGTGGGCAACCTCATGGTCTCGGCCGGCTCGCTCGAATTCCAGGTCTGACCGGCGCGGCCGGCTAAACACGAGAGGAACTTCACATGGTCCAGGTGCTGGGCATCGTCGATATCATCTGGCGGGGGCGTAACCTCCCCGTCGAAAAGGGCGCCAAGTTTCGCAAGGGCGGCATGAAGAACAATCCTGTCACCTACGGCCGCAAGACCGGGCGGGCGCAGGAATTCCAGGGCTCGGAGGTGACGGCCACCACGAACCTCGAACGCGGCCAGCGCCTCGGCAATCTGCTCGATCCGGGCGAAGCCGAACTGCAGGTGGTCTGCGATACCGGACAGACCTTCGTCATCGCCGATGCCTTCCTCGCCGACGATATTCCGGACATGACCGGTGGCGAGGGCGGCAAGATCGAACTGAAATGGGCCGGCTCGGCCGCTGAAGAGGTGCTTTGATGGGAACGGCTATCACCAACGTCAACATCGACCTCGACGAAGACAAGCCGGACGTCGTGGAAGAAGGCGTCGTCATCGATGAGACCTCGGCCGTCGCACTCGGCCAGGGCGACGTCATCGACGAGGACGCCGATGGTTCTGATCGCCTGCCGGATCAGGCCACCCCAAATGCCGATGGCACCGTGACGCTGAAGTTGCTCTATCCGCGCACGCTGATCACGAAGAAGGACGGCAAGACGCGCGAGCGTCAGTTCGATTCGCTTCACTTCCACCGCCTCAATGGTGCTGACCAGCGCGCAATCGCGGCGGCACGCGAGGACATGATGAGTGTCGTCGCCATCGCCCAGTCCACCAAGCTTAGCCTCGCCGTCATGAACGTGCTTTTCGACAAGATGGACGCCGCCGACATTCAGAACGCCGGCCAGGTGCTCAACCATTTTTTGTCGAGTGGCCGGAAGGCTGGCAAGCGAAGCTAGGCGCTCTTGCTGACGGAACAGGTTTCAGCGCGGCCGAACTCGAAAGTTTCGATCTCGGCCGCCTGACGTTCTGGTGGAACTGCCTGATGGCGTGGCGCGAAGAAGAAAAGTCCCTGACACAAGGATCCTGACATGGCCCGCTCGATGAACCTCGACGTTCTCGTCCGCCTCAAAGACCTCCTGTCGGGACCGCTGCGCAAGCTGACCGGTGGCCTGAAAAACCTCACCTCCTTTGCGACGAAGATCGGCGTGCTCGGCACTGCCATCGCCGCCATCTCCTTCATGGGACCGATCCGCGAGGCTGCGGCCTTCGAGCAGAAGCTGATCGACGTGGCCGCGACGGCGAACCTGTCGGGCAAAGCCGCCTTCAGTTTCGTGGCCGAGGCACGCGCCGAGTACGAGCAGCTCGGCCTTATCGTCGGCCAGTACTCCGACACGATCGCGGCCGGCGCTGGCGAGATGATCGCCGCCGGCCTCGGCCGTGACCTCATCGACCAGTCCATTGACGATATCGGCCGCGCCGCGACGGCAGCGAATGCCGAGTTCTCCGACATGTCGAAGGTCGCGACCTCCATGCTTCAGACATTGAAGCTGCCGGCCGACCAGCTCAACGATGCACTCGGCGCTCTCGTCGTCTCCGGCAAGGAAGGTGCCTTCGAACTGAAGGACATGGCGCGCTACTTCCCGACGCTGACCAGTCAGATGGCGAAGTACGGCGTGACCGGCCGCGAGGCGGTCAATTTCCTCGGCGCCGCGCTTCAGATCGCGCGCAAAGGCACCGCTGATCCGGCCGAGGCCGCAAACAATTTGAAGAACTTCCTGTCGAAGATCGCCGCACCCGCCACCATCAAGAACTTCAAGGATGCAGGCGTCGATATCCAGGCGGTCATGCAGGACGCCGCCACGAAGGGCATCAACCCGATCGAAGCCGTCATGCAGAAGATCGTCAAGCTGACCGGCGTATCCGGCGGCGAGATCGACAAGCTGATGAAGAAGGCCACGAAGAACGGCCTGGAAGGGGCCGAGGCGCTCTCCTTTGTGCGTGAGCAGCTCGAAGCCATCCATGGTGCCGGCGCCCTCGGCGAGATCTTCGCCGATCAGCAGGTCATGGACTTCCTCATTCCCTTCCTCACGAACGTCGATGAGTTCAAGCGCATCAAGGACGAGGTGGCCAAGGCCTCCGGCGCCGTCATCGACGAGGACTTCGAAACGCAGATGGCCGGCCTCAATCGCCAGCTCATCACCTTCCAGGAGATCGGCACTCAGGCTGCGCGCGAAGTCGGTTTCGGCTTCGGCACCTGGTTGCCGGTCATCAACGGCTATCTGATGGATGGCCTGCGCTGGTATCGGGAATGGAACAAGGAAAGCGGTGGCCTCGGCACGAAGATCATCGGCATGGCAGGCGGCGGGATCATGCTCGCTGCCGCGTTTGGTGCGCTCGGCATTGTTCTTCCGATCATTGCGGCCGGCTTCGCCGCCATCGGCGCGCTGATCTCCCCAGTGGGGCTGGCGATCGCCGCGATCGCCGCTGCCGGCATGCACGTCTACAAGAACTGGAACACCTACGGCCCGCGTGTCATGCGCATATGGGATCGGGCAAAGCGAGGCTTCCGGGATCTCGCCGACGATGTGCGCGATCGCGGCCGGCGCATCGTCCAGGCCGGCCGGGAGACATGGGACCGCTACGGCCCGATGGTCCGGCGTGGTCTCGCCAGCGCCTGGGCGGACGCGAAGGTGGGCTGGGGCAAGTTCAAGACGCTGTTCGACGGGATCCGAGAGGGCCTTGGCAGCTCGGCCGACTTCTCCTGGCTGACGATCGACAGTGCGAAGCTCGCCGGATGGGAGATGCTAGACAGCGCAATCACCAAGGTCAAAACCGCTTGGGAGGCGTTGAAGGCCTTTGGAACTGGCTTCGCACCGCATTTGAAGGAGATCGGCAGCGGCCTTGGTAAGACGATCGGTGCCATCATGCGGATCGGAAGTGCCTTCGCTCGCCTCGGGCGCGCCCTTGCTGGAATGGTCGGGTTCGATTCGGAAAAGTTCTTCGGCTTCTTCACAACGCTCGGCGATATCGCGGGCAAGGGCATCTCAGATGTTGTGGAGAGGATCGGCAAGCTGGCGGGCTTCCTCGCAGACGTTGCAGAAAGCATCGCGGACATAGCCGAAGGTAAGATTGATTGGTCGGCGCTTCTCCCTGACAGCGTGGTTGAGGCCTGGAACGCCGTGGCCGGTGCGATCAACGCGGTGGCCACCGCCATGGACAAGCTGAAATTCTCGGCACAGCCCGGCGACATGTTGCCTAATGGTGGCACGGCAGGTTCCAGCGAAGATGGCAGCGACCGCGAAAAGGCGCTGGACGACTACTTGAACGGCATGCCGAAACTGCCGTTCAAGAAGGCCGCGAACATGAACGACCCGACGTCGCGGTTCGCGCAGGCGGTTCCGCGCCAGACTGTCGAGGTCGGCGGGTCGATTCGGATAGCCGTCGAAGGACCGGGCAAGGTGGCGGGCGTGCAGTCGGACAACAAGGACGTGAAGATGACCACGTCCAACACCGGCCGCGCAGTCGGGAGGGTCTAAGAGATGTTCGGCGGCGACGGCGGTCTTCTTCCTGGTCTTCTTCCCGGCTTCTGGCGCGGCATCCGGTTTCACGTTCCGGATGCTTCGACCGCAGCCGGCCGGCGCATCACAGAGCAGCTCTTCCCCGGCGTAGATCTGCCCGCTTATGACGACTTCGGCGTGGCGCCGGCCGTCATCTCGATCGACGGCCTGATTGTCGGCGACGACTATATCGCCCAGGCGGTCGCACTCCAGGCAGCAATGGAAGCGCCGGGGCTTTCGACCCTGGTGCATCCGTGGCTCGGACCCATGACGGTCATGCTGGAAGAGCCGGGGCAGATCTACTTCTCCGATCGCGAGCTGCGCGTCACGCGGTTTTCCCTCCAGTTCAAGCGCATGCCGATCGGCGGGCTCTCCCGGCTCGGCAGCATCGGAAGCAGCCTGTCTGCCCTCACGGCGGCGCTCACTGTTGCGTCGCTCGCAATCGGCGCCATGACGGCAGGACATGAGAAGAGGGCGATATCGGCGGCCCGCCAGCTTTCCGTCACCCGTTCCCATCGTGTGTTCCGCACGGCTATCTCCGCCCTGGCGGCTCCATGGGAGGCCCGCCGCACGTTGCCCCGGCTGAAGGCGTCCGTCCCCGATGATGCACCGACCGGAGCGACCGCCTTTGACGGCATGGTGTCCTCGACCGTGGCCATCCTTTCCGCTGCCGATCTCACCCCAGCAGTCTCGCCCGCTGCGGGCGCCACTACCGAGATCGCGCCATCGCCGCTTGCCCTCATGACCATGGCGTTCGATCTTGGGGCCGCCCTGGCGGCGGCGATGAAGACCGCGCCGTCGTCTCTCGACGGTCTGCTCCTTGCCATCGCTGCCGGCCGTGCGCTGGTGGCCGGATCGTCACAGTCGCTCTACGCATTCTATGAGAGCCGGCGTGAGGCGCTGGCCTATCGGCTTCGCGCCAACGCCGCGATCGACGCGGCCATGATCGCGCTTGAAGGCTTCACCAGCTCCATCTATGCCGGCGAGGCCAGCGACACGCGCCGGGCGCTCGGCGACGTCCAGAACGCCATAGCCGTGGATATCAATGAGCGCATCGGCCGGCTTCCGGACGTGATGATCCTTCAGCCGGACACGCCGGTCGAGGCGTGGCAGCTCGCCCATCATTTGTTCGGGGACCAGCCTGACCGGGTCGAGGCGGCGTATCGGGACATCGTGCGGCGCAACAGACCACGCCACCCGGCCTACATGGAAGGCGCAATCGAGGTTCTGAAGTGACCCGATTCAAGATCATGATCGATGGTCAGGCGTTTACCGCCTGGACGTCTGCCGAAGTGAGCCGCGACATGGAAGACCTGTCGGGCTCATTCTCGATCGAGCTGCGCGAGGCGCGCACGCCGCGAGCGCTTCCCAGTTCGACCTTCGCCACCGCCAGAGCCGTAAAGCCGGGCATGCCGGTGACGATCGCGGTCGGTAACGAGCCTGTCCTGATCGGCTACATCGACAATGTCAGCCTGTCGATCGCCGAACGACAGGCCAGCGTGCGCATCACCGGCCGCGACAAGACCGGCGACCTCGTCGATAGCGATGCAATCGGCGATTCGAAGATCGCCGAGTTCAAGAACGTGAAGCTTGAAGAGGCTGTGAAACGCATTTCAAAGCCGTTCGGCCTTTCCGTCCGCAGCGAGATCGACACCGGCGAGCCGTTCCAGCGCTACTCGATCGACCTTGCCGAGACGGCGCATTCCGCGATCGAGAAAGGCGCCCGCTCCCGCCATGCCCTGATCCTGTCGGACGGAGTCGGCGGCATCATCCTCACCCGCACTGGCGCGAAACGCGCACCGGCCGGCATTACGTTGCCCGGCAATGCCCTTTCGGCTGAAGGTTCCTTCGATCATTCCGGCCGGCACTCGAAAACGATCGTGCGCGGCCAGTCCGAGCGCGCCTCGAAGGAACGCAGCCCCGCCGCCCTGGACGTCTCGGCCGAGCCGATCGCCGTCGAGGATCGCACTGCATCGGATGGCTCGGCGACCGATCGGGAGCGGAAGGGAACCGTCGCAACCGGCATTGCCGAAGACGGTGAGATCAAGCGCTACCGGCCGATTGCGTACCTCACCCGCTCGAAGGCCGATCAGATGAGCGCCCAGGACGAAGCAGACTGGCGGATGCGCACGGCGCGAGCCAAGGGCGAACAGCTCACCTATACCGTCCACGGCTTCGACGTCGGCGGCAAGCTCTGGCGCGTCAACGAGCTGACGTTGGTCGATGATGCCTTCATGGACATCAATCGCGACATGCTCATTTCCAAGGCCACGATGCGCGAGGACGATGGAGGTGAGATCACGACACTGACCGTGACGTCGCCGGAAGCCTTCGACAAGGGCGCGACCGGATCGCGCCGCAAGAACGCGCCGTCTCGATCGGCATCGAGCAGCTCGGGCAAGACCCTCGACACAACAGCGGAGACCCTTTGAATGGACAAAGAAACCGCCGATATCATGCGCGGCATTGCACGGCGTGTCACATTGAAGAACATCAACGACGACGGCGAGATGCAGACAGCCTCCGTCGAAGTCGGCGACGGGATCTTCCGCGACAATGTCGAAGTCCTTCAGCCGTTCGGGTCCATCACCCACTCCGACGACGATGGTGCGCTCGGTATCGTGCTCGCCCTCGGTGGCGACCAGGGCGACCTCGTCATCCTACCGATCGGCAATCCGTCGAAGCGGACGGGCAAGACGCCGAAAGGGACGGTCGGGAATGCGAACGCGAACGGCGACCAGGTTGTCATCTACCCCGACGGCCGCGTGGTAATCAAAGGTGCGACGTCTATCACAGCAGGCGTTGGCGCCTGCACGCTAACCATTACGGACGGGGAATTCGCATTCGTCGGCGGCGTCATCACTCACGACGGTGTTGTCATCGACAAGACCCATGGCCATGTGTCGGCACCGGACGGCCCACCCGGTCCACCAGTGTCATAAAACGACTGCCGCCCGCCAAGGCGGGCATGAACTGACCTTCGCGCGCGCGATAGCTTCGCGCCCATGTTTTTCGATCTTGCCCTCGTCTTCGACCCCGAGACGCGCCTTTGCGATCTGGCGCTCGATGACGACTGCGATCTTCTCATCGACGAAACATCCATCACGCCGATGCTCATGACGGTCGGCCTCGACCGCCGCGCTGCACCTGACGATGAACTTCCCGAAGGGCGTTCCCGCTTCCTCGCCCCTGTCAGCTATTCCGAGCGTCGAGGATGCCCCGGCGATGCGCTCGATCCTCTCGGTGATTTGACCGGTGTGCGTACCTGGCTGCTTGACCGCGCCAAGGAAACCGAAACGACGCGGCAGCTTTACCAGTTCTGGCTTGAAGAAGGTTTTGCCTGGACGCAGCGCGAACTTGCCTCCGCCGCCTTCATCGAAACCGAATGGCAGGAGGGCGCGCGGCTCGCCTACCGATGCCAGATCGATGACGCGAGCCTGACGCTCTCTCGTAGACTGGATCTCTGATGCCGTGGATCGTGCCTCGCGCCAAGCAGCTTGCCGAGCGGTTCGCCTCCGCCGTGGAGACCGGCATTCTCACCATTCGTCCGTCGCTGGATCCGGTGAAGCTTTCGCGGGCAGTGCGTTCGACGGGTGGCGTGTTCGCCCAGCTCGGCCGCGCCGTCGTTCTGGTCGTTTCCGACGTTCACGAGCATGTCGCCTATTGGGCGCGCCAGTACTTCCCCGATACGGCCGAAGAGGAAATGGTGCTGCGGCATGCCGGCATATGGGGCGTTGCACAGCGTGATCCGGTCGCAGCAGTCGGAACCATCCTGATTGAAGGCAATCCCGGTTTTACCGTTCCGATGCTCACCGAGTTTTCGTCCTCGGCCGCGATCATCTATGAGACGCGCGAGGCCGCTGTTATCGGCCCTGGCGGCAGCATAACGGTTCCGGCTGTCGCGGCGGACACAGGCACAGCCGGCAATCTTGAAGCCGGCATCCGCCTCTCCACAGTTCTCGCAGTTCCAGAAATTGCCCGCGCAACCGTCGCCAGCGCCTTCGTCGGCGGTGTAGGTGAGTGGACGATGGAGGAGCTGGCGGCGGCGGTCCTGGCGCATATCCGCCAGCGCCCACACGGCGGCGCCGCCTTCGACTATCCGACCTGGTTGCGCGAGGAATTCGCCGTCGCGGCCGTCAATGTCGTCGAGGACTGGATAGGGCGCGGATCGGTCGGCCTTGTCGTCATCATGCGCAATGACGACGGAACCCCTCGCGTACCGTCTGCCGGCGAACTTGAAGACATGCTTGACCTACTCGGTGCGCCGGGAAGCCAGATAGGCGTTCGCCCTGTCACGGCCCGCACCATCGTCGTGGCCGGTGCATTGGAGACCCTTCCCTTGACGGTGCGCCTTCGTCCAGACACGCCGCGCACGCGCGCTGCCGTCAAGGAGGCATGGACACGTTTCGTCGCCACCCTTGGCGATGAAGACGATACACAGAACGCGGGGCCGATCGGCGCACGTATCGAGCCATCCCGCATCAGTGAAGCCATCTCCTCCGCCTCCGGCGAGTATGCCCATGATCTGATCGTTCCCGCCGCACCTTACACGCTTGACCGGACCGAGTTTCCGGTCGCAGGCGACCCGACCTGGGCGGCGTGACGATGGCCCGTTCCCTTCAAACCGTGCTTCAGAGCCTGATTAAAAAGCTTCCGACAGGTTTCGCTCTCGGACAGCGTGGACAGGTGCTCGATGCCGTCCTGATGGCGGTCGCCACGGTGCTTCACGACGCCGAGGCGTCGGCCGAGCGTATGATGGAGGAGATCGATCCGCGAACCGCCAACGTCCTGCTGCCGGACTTTGAGCGCGTGCTCGGTCCGGATCCGTGCGGACGTGACCAGGGCAACCTGACGATCGACCAACGCCAGAGGCTTGCCCATCAGCGTTGGACGGCGCGTGGCGGTCAATCGATCCCGTACATGGTCTCGACCGCACGCAAGCTGGGCGTCGAGATCACGATTGACGAGTTCTGGCCAAGCCGAGCCGGCGGCCTGCGCGCTGGGCAACGCCTTCGACCTGAAGGTTGCCAGTTCGTCTGGCGCGTCAACATTCCCGGTCTTCTGACCGTCATCAATTTCCGGGCCGGCGCGAGCCGTGCCGGTCAGAGCCTCGGTTACTTCAAGATCAGTTCGATCGAGTGCGAATTGCGCCGCATCAAGCCGGCGCACACCCATGTTGTTTTCAGCTACGGAGAAGCCTGATGGATCGCGTCAATGGCGCAGACTGGGTCGATATCGGCGGCGGCCGACGCGGCTACCTCGACGAGGATCTTCCGAATGGCGTCGTCGGAACCGAGGTCACCGCGCTTTGGTTGAACATGGTCCAGGAGGAAATCCTCAAGGTCATCGAGCAGGCGGGTCTTGTCGCAAACCCTGCGGACTGGACCCAACTCTGGCAGGCCTTGAAGATCCTCGGGCTCTCGGGCGGTTCGCGCGCCCGGCGCTGGATGGCCGTCATTTCTGTGACCCTCTCGTCAGCGCCCGGAGCACCGACTGAAGGCGATGCCTATCTGGTCCCGGCGGGAGCGACTGGCATATGGGCCGCTAACGTCGGCAAGATCGCGGAATGGACTGGCTCGTCCTGGTCGTACATGACGCCGCCTGACGGCCACGTCGTCGGTCTCCCGGATGGCCGCGTCTATCAAAGGCGCGCAGGAACCTATGTGGAGATGCTGGCAAGCGTTACGACGGCCGGTCTGGTGAAGCTCGCATCCCTTGCCGATGCGCTCGCCGGTCTTAGTGACCAGATTGCCGTCACGCCGAAGTCTCTCAAGGCATACGTTGCGAGCCGACAGGCGCAGGTGTTCACAGCCAGCGGGACGTTCGTTGTGCCTGCCGATGTCTATTGGCTGCGCGTGCGGCTATGGGGCGGCGGCGGCGGCGGGGCCGGGTCGTTCCGAGGCGGGGGTGCCAACGGCCCCGGTGGTGGTGGTGGCTCGGGTGGATACTCCGAAGGCTGGGTAGCCGTCACACCTGGCCAAAGCATCCCGGTCACCATAGGCGCTGCCGGCAGCGCCGGTGGTGTCGCTTCGAACGGCGGTGCGGGCGGCACCACCTCATTTGGCGCATTCATCAGTGCCACAGGGGGCTTGGGCGGCAAACATGCAGGAGACGCGAACGCGGGCTTCGGTGGCGCCGGTGGCACTGCAACCGGTGGCGAACTCAACATTTCAGGCGGTATCGGCGGTGGATGGTCGCCATGGACCCTTCCGGCCGGCGAGGGTGGAACTGGCGCAGCGGCCCCTATGGGAGGGCCGGGAGGTCTCGGCAACTACGCCTCTGGCGGCGCGGGTATTCTCCCCGGAGGCGGCGGCGCGGGCGCAGGCGGAAACACGCAGATTTCCGGCCAGGCAGGCGCGCTCGGTCTGTGCACAGTGTCTTGGTAATGGAGAGCATCATGAAGTTCGCACGTATCGAAGATGACCGCGTTGTCGAGATCCTCGACTTGCCGGAAGGGACCGATCTGGAAACGGCGTTTCACCCGGACATAGCGGCCTCGCTTAGGCCGTGCGGCGACGATGTTGGTGAAGAATGGCTGTTCGACGGAGATGATTTCATCGCTCCAGCTATACCCTCGCCGGACGAAGCACAGCTCATCGACTATGCAGCGTGGAAGCGCTGGCAGGTAGAGACGGGCGGCGTCCTGGTCAGCGGCGCACAGGTCGATACCAGCCGCGAAAGTCAGGCGATGGTCAGTGGCGCATTCACCTATTCTCAAGTCAACCCGTCGAAGCCCATCAAGTTCAAGGCGGCGTCCGGCTGGATCACACTCGACGCCGCAACGGTCGCCTTGATCGCCGGGGCCGTTGGCGATCATGTGCAGGCATGCTTCGCCATCGAGGAGGAGGTTTCGACGGCCATCCTGGACGGCACGATAACAACGACGGCAGAAATCGACGCGGCCGACTGGCCTTCTTCTGAATAGTCACCGGATGCCGGGGACAAGTCCCCGAAGGCGGGCCTAAGATTGCCGTCCAAACCCGCCTGACAGCGCAAAAACACAACCGTCGCATCCGACCTCGGCAGTGCCGAGGCGGCCTCTGTGACTGAGTCGTGAGCTATTTGAAATGGTAAATCTGAAACCGGTTTCCCCGGTCTCGCCTGCCGCTCCCTATATCGGCGGCAAGAGGGTGCTCTCCAAGACCATCATCCAGAGAATTAATGCCATACCGCATGACGGTTACGCTGAGCCATTCGTCGGGATGGGCGGCATTTTTCTACGCCGAACGATGCAGCCGCGCATGGAGGCCATCAACGATATCAGCGGTGATGTTGCGAACCTCTTCCGCATTCTCCAGCGCCACTATCCGCAGTTCATGGAGACGCTTCGATTCCAGATCACCAGCCGGCGCGAATACGAGCGTCTGGTCAGGGTCGATCCCACGACGCTGACGGACTTGGAACGCGCGGCGCGCTTTCTTTATCTCCAGCGCCTCGCGTTCGGTGGCAAGGTCTCCGGCCGCAACTTCGGCGTAGACAAGACGAGCGGCGCCCGGTTCAACCTCCTGAAGCTCGCCCCGCTCCTGGAAGACATTCACGAGCGCCTTTCCGGCGTCATCATTGAATGCCTTCCATGGCGAAGCTTTATCGAGCGCTACGACCGGCCGGGCATGCTGTTCTATCTGGACCCGCCATATTGGGGAAACGAGACCGACTATGGAGCCGGCGCCTTCAGCCGCGACCAGTTCGCGGAAATGGCGGACGTTTTGAAGACCCTTCGAGGGACCTTCATCGTGTCCTTGAACTCGGTTCCAGGCGTCTTCGAAACGTTCCGGGATTTCTCGGTAGAGGAGGTGGATTGTGTCTATTCCATCGGAGGGAATGGACATAGCAAGAAGGTCCGCGAGGTGCTTATATCTGGTCACGGCTTAGATTGAGGGACATAGGAATGAAAACAGGTGTACTGGCAGTGGCGGCGTGGTTGCTCATCCCTTGTTCGTCAGTGGCCGAGCAGCTCGGAAATTTTGACTGTGTCGCCTTTTCTGATTTCGAGCAGGCTTCGGTGAAGACCGATGTGATGAAGGTTGGTAGCTTCAACGTCTATGAGAAGCTCTCAGGCACCGACAAGCAGTCGGCAGGGCTGCTGCTGTCATACACGGCCGTCAACGAGACGCGTGGCCTAGTCTACCTCGCAGGCGATTTTCTCCTAGTCGATGGTGCCGGCGCTCCGCTCGCAGCGATCAATGCGACGCCGGTAAAGCTGTTCGTTGAGGCGGGGAAATCGATGGTGGTAAACGGTCACACAATAGTGTCGGCCGGAACACTCGCGGCAGCTCGGAAGGTGTGCATTCGCATCCACCTCAGCCTCCCACCCCGCGACTAGAGGGAAACTTGTTTTTGACACTTCAATCGGAAAATCAAAAATTCCGGATCTTGCTGTCAAAATTCCGAAAAATCGCGGCGAGCTACAGGCGAAATCGTCATTCAAGTCATTGGGAAGCTGCGGGCTTTATTGTCCGGCACCACCCCAAGAATACGAATGGGGGGACCGATGGTAGCGGAGGAGGGATTCGAACCCCCGACACAAGGATTATGATTCCTCTGCTCTAACCTACTGAGCTACTCCGCCGCCCGAAGGGACGATCGAGAACGATCACCCGTTTCCGTCCGGTGCGCGGCTTATAAGGTGCTGTTCCCGCGGGTGTCAAGCGACGTTCGCAGGAAAAATCGCCTTGTCCGCAAAGGCCTTGCCGGGCGGGGCGCCTCAGGCCGCCGCGGGGGTGGAAAGGATGCGCTTCAGCGCGTCCTCGGCCGCCGCCTCGCGCTCGGAGCGCAGGATGAAGCCGCCGCCGTAGATGCGCGCGTCCTCGCCTTCTCCGGAATAGAGGGCGCAGGCCTGGCCGGGGGCGACGCCGGGCTCGCCCTCGGCAAGCTCCACGTAGATGCCGCCCTCGCTGGCAGCAAGGCGCGCCGGGCGCGGCGGGCGGGTGGAGCGGACCTTCGCGAAGCAATCGAAGCCGCCGGCGGCGACCGCCGCAAGCTCGCCGTCGCCGAGCCAGTTGATGTCGCGCAGGTAGAGCCGGCGCGTTTCCAGCGCTTGCCTGGGGCCGACGATGACGCGGCGCGAGCGGGCATCGAGATAGACGACATAGAGCGGCTCGCCCGTCGCGATGCCGATGCCGCGGCGCTGGCCGATCGTATAGTGCAGGATGCCCTCGTGGCGGCCGAGTACGCGCCCGTCGATATGGACGATCTCGCCCGCCAGCGCCGCATTCGGCTTCAGCTTGTTGACGATGTCGGAATACTTGCCCTGCGGCACGAAGCAGATGTCCTGGCTGTCCGCCTTCCTGGCGACGACGAGGCCCATCTCCTCGGCAAGCGCCCGGGTCTCGGCCTTGGAGAGATGGCCGAGCGGAAAGCGCAGGTAATCGATCTGCTCCTGCGTGGTGGCGAAGAGGAAATAGCTCTGGTCGCGCTCGGCATCGACCGGCCGGTAGAGCGCGCGGCGATGCGGCGCGCCCGGCACCGGGTTCGGGCGCGAGCGGATGTAATGGCCCGTCGCCAGCGCATCGGCGCCGAGATCCTTGGCGGTCGCGAGGAGATCGGCGAACTTGACGGTCTGGTTGCAGGCAACGCAGGGGATCGGCGTCTCGCCCGCGACATAGCTCTCGGCGAAGGGATTGATCACCGTCTCGCGGAAGCGCTTCTCGTAGTCGAGCACGTAGTGCGGGATGCCGAGCGTCTCGCAGACGCGGCGCGCATCGTCGATGTCCTGGCCCGCGCAGCACGAGCCGGCGCGGTGCACGGCCGCGCCGTGGTCGTAGAGCTGCAGGGTGATGCCGAGAACGTCGTAGCCTTCGCGTTTGAGAATGCCGGCCACGACGGAGCTGTCGACGCCGCCCGACATGGCGACGACGACGCGCGTATCTTCCGGCTTGCGATCGAAATCGAGACTGTTCACGCGAGGTCCGTTCCGGTGCCGCCTCGCCGCAGGGCTGGAGTGCAGGCACCTGTCAATTGGGGCCGAAACCGGCCGTTGCGGCGCCCCGTTGCCTGTGGAGCGCCTTCGGGGCGACATATAGAAACTTGCCGCCCCGAGAGCAAGAGAAGCCGGGCGCCCGCAGGCGCGGCGCTCCGGACCCTCAGATGAGCCGGAGGCGCAGCGCGACGGCGATCGCCTGCATGCGGTTGACGGCCTGCAGCTTGCGCGTGGCGCTCTTGAAGTAGCTGCTCACCGTATAGACCGAGATGCCGAGGATGATTGCGATCTCGTCGCTGCTCTTGCCGGCCGCCGCCCAGCGCAGGCATTCGACCTCGCGGGTGGAGAGCTTTTCCCGGCTCGCCGTCGCCGCGGCGAAGGTCTTTTCGAGACATTCGAAAAGCTGGAGCGCGGAGAAATGGAGCTCCGTCAGCTCCGGGCGGGCGAGCGGCAGGCGCTTGCCGGAAAACACCATGAGATAGGGATCGGAGGTGGTGGAGTGCAGGAGGAAGGCCGTGGAGGCGGCAAGCCCGTGCATCTCGGCAAGCGCGATCGCCTCGCCCGACTGGCCGCTTTCCCAGTCGGCGGGCGAAAAGAGCGCGCTGTCGCCCTGCACCGGCAGCTTGGTCATGCCGGTCTCCACCGCCAGCCGGCTGATGTGGAAGAGGTTCATCGCGTCATACTTGCGCACCAGCTCGGCCGGCCAGTTGCTGACCATCAGGCGCTCGGCGAACCGCTGCTGCTCGTTCGCCGGATAGCGCGCCACCAGGAAATGGCTGAAGCGGAAATGGTTGGCGCACTGGCGCATGAGGTGCAGCACCTCGTATTCGGTCTGCACGGTTTCGAGATTGGCCGAGGACAGGATTTCCGGCGACCAACCCTGCTGCAGGAGCATGTTGTCTGGATCTCTCATTTTCCGTTTTCCAGCAGCCGGCGCGAACGCCGGGCTCGTGTGCATTCTCGGTCCGGAAAGTTCTTGGGAGCACCCGTCCCACGGGTGATGTCGGAAACGCCGCGAGAGCCGTATCCCGAAGGCAAACGGCTTGCGGCGCTCCGCCGGCCTCGATCGCGTGGATTGCGGCCCGGCAAATTCCCAATGCTACGGCGCTCCTCGCACGTCTTCGCGCGCGGCGCCCTAGTCTTCATGTGGATGCTTCCTGGAGGTTTCCGGTAGCATCGACCCGATGCCGCCTCCAAATTTTGGCGCGTATTAGCAGTATTTGAATAAAATGGAAATGAAATATTTGCAGGCCTGTCCTGCGTTCGGGCGGTAGCCGCAAACAGCCCTACGTAACGGAAAGCAGGGGCTTGCGCCCTGCGACAGTACAGGCGAAGCCGCTCAAAAGATTAGAAAATTGTTAGCGTGCGCTTAGGCAAATCTTAAATGTGGCGGGCTACAGTCCGCTCATATGGTCTTGAGTTTATGTAGAGAGTCCAATGACCGATCTGATACGACCCCGCGTTAAATACGTCATCGGCCCCGATGGCAGCCCCCTGACGATCGCCGATCTGCCGCCGGCCAACACGCGGCGCTGGGTGATTCGCCGGAAGGCCGAAGTCGTCGCTGCCGTGCGTGGCGGGCTTCTCAGCCTCGAGGAAGCCTGCGAGCGTTATACGCTGACGGTCGAAGAATTCCTGTCCTGGCAGTCCTCCATCAACGACCACGGCCTTGCCGGCCTGCGCACCACGCGCATCCAGCAGTACCGCCACTAGGCTTTTCCCTTTCGTTCAAGACCCTGCGGCCGCGCCTTGCGCGGCCGCAGTTGTATTTGGGACAGTGCCCGGCGGGAACACAGCGTTCACCGCCCTGCGGCTTGCGGGATCGGCTGCGAGGGGAAAGGATGGCTCCGACGCAACGAAGCGAGGAGCATCGCATGGACATCCGGCATGAGGAAAACGGCGCCAAGGGGCGCTACTTCACCGTCATCGAGGGGCACGAGGCGGAAGTGACCTATTCCCGCTCCTCCCCTCACCTCATCATCGTCGACCATACCGGCGTGCCGGATGCGCTGCGCGGCAAGGGCGTCGGCCAGGCGCTCGCCGCCCATGCGGTGGACGAGGCGCGCAAGGGCGGCTGGAAGATC
>Ga0222423_1000266_pt1 | contig 44095 bp, 37 predicted proteins | sample 3A0metagenome_FD_182472 | JGI IMG/M metagenome (GOLD analysis project Ga0222423, IMG submission 182472) | Enriched microbial communities from leaf-cutter ant dump, University of Wisconsin, Madison, United States - 3A0 (version 2) | ecosystem: Environmental > Terrestrial > Nest > Insects nest >...
GGTGCGTCCAGCGGTAATACGCGGTGTCTTCCACGCCCTTGGCCATGACCGCCCCACACGCCTGCTGGAAGCGCGTGATGAGTTCGCTGCGGTCGGCATCCAAGCGCCGGCCGGCACTGCCCACCTCTGCGCCGCGCAGCAGGTCCACCACCACGTCTAGAGTCTCGTGGCGTTCGGGATCCAGCCGTTCTCTGGCCCTGTCTGCGGCATGGGCAATCGCCTCGAGAGAGCTGGGCCGCGGATCCTCGCCAAGCACCACGTAGGCGCGGTAGCGATCGAACGCCACGATGAGCGCCGTGAGGCAGTCGTACAGTGCACTCCAGGTGTGGTCGCGAAGGCGCACGTCGGTGGTGCAGATCGCATGAGCAAGCGACGCGAGCCGCCGCATCTCGGCGGGAAGCACTTGCTCCACAATCTCGCGCTTGGCGTCATCGATGAGGGCGGGCAGTTCTCCCATGGCGTCGCCTGTGACGCGGTGCATGGTTGCGGCAAGGCCCGACGCCCCGCTCGGGTCACGCAGCGCGGCACCTATGCGCCATGAGGCATCGTAGCCGGTGGTGCCCGCGGTCTTCCATGAGGTCGAGAGCCGCTCCTCGTCCTCGAGAATCTTCTCCACCACGATCCACGCGCCGTTGGTGGCCTCTGAAAGTCTCGCGAGGTACCCAGCGGGATCGGCAAGCCCATCTGGATGGTCCACGCGCAGGCCTTGGAGCGTGCCATCGCGAACGAGGGAGGCAATCAGCGCATGGGTGGCGTCAAAGACGCCCGGGTCTTCTACGCGAATGGCAACAAGCGAGCCCACGTCAAAGAAGCGTCGGTAGTTGAGCTCTTCGTTCGCCACGCGCCAGTACGCGAGCCGGTAGTGCTGTTCTTCCACAAGGCTCGCAATGGGCAGATGCTCGGTCCCTTCGCGCACGGGGAACACGTGGTCGAAGTACCGCAGCACGGGAACCTCGCCGGCATCCTCGTGACCGGGCACCACGAGGCGATCCACCGTGAGGTCGCCTGCGGCCAGCACGGTGCCGATGCGCTCGCCGAGTACCGGCATCAGCACGGGGTCTCCATGCGTGCGGTCCACGTCGAACCAGTGGGCGTACGGCGAGTCCTCGCCCTCGCTCAAAAGTGACCACAGCGCGCGATTGTGAAACGCGGGGGTGGGGACGGCCATGTGGTTGGGCACGATGTCCGCGATGAGCCCCAGCCCCAACTCGCCAGCGCGCCACGACAGGTCACGCAGCGCCTCCTCGCCACCAAGCGCCGGATCGATGCGGGAGTGGTCCACCACGTCGTAGTAGTGCGTGGAGCCGGGCGCCGCCGTCAGCAGGGGACTGAGGTAGAGGTGAGAGACGCCCAAGGCGGCGAAGTACGGCAACCGGGCCGCAGCGTCGGCCAGTGTGAATTGGGCCGAAAGCTGAAGTCGATAGGTGGAGGTGGGCACCGGAGCGTCGGCTCTATGCCCCAGCCTGTGGGTGCGATCGTGTGCCGTGTCTGCCATGAGTACCAGTCGTCTCTACCCATCATGACAGATGGGCGAGCCGGCACACTCGCGCGCCGTCCTGCGGAGCCGTGCTCCGGAGACACCTGGTCCGGTTTTCGGGATTCTCGGTGCGCTGGGGGGATATATGGGGGCAGCAACACGGGCCCCCAGCACGCAACGATGGGCCGCGCATCCATGGTGGGCGATACTGGGATCGAACCAGTGACCTCTTCCGTGTGAAGGAAGCGCGCTACCCCTGCGCCAATCGCCCCGTGCACAAACTCTGCGAGGTGGGTACGGGATTCGAACCCGTGTATACGGCTTTGCAGGCCGCTGCCTCGCCTCTCGGCCAACCCACCGTAGGTACCAACACCCAGTAGGCATCGGCCTTCCGAGCGGACGACGGGACTCGAACCCGCGACCCTCACCTTGGCAAGGTGATGCTCTACCAACTGAGCCACGTCCGCGTTGTTGCCATCGCTGGCAACAGGGAACGACTTTAGCGGATGCGGCGACCAAAAACCAATCCGTGACACGCCGGGGAAGACCCCACCGGTAGCGTTGTCGCGTGGATGCGCACGCGGCCTTCAGAACCGTCACGGCACGCGGGTGCGTGGAGCACATCGACGCCGCGCGTGAGGGCCATCGGCTGGCGCAAGGGGGCTTCTGGGTGGTGGTCGCCACCTTTGAGGGTCGCCTCGATGCCTGGCGCTTTGCGGACGTCACCTGGCGGGACGGTTCCCCTGAGCCGCGCACCGGCCGACGCTGGGTGGGCCCCGCACATGACGCCTGGCGGTCGTCGCTCACCCAGGCGCAGTACGTGGCCGGCGTGGAGCGCATTCGCCGCGACATCCGCGAGGGCGACGTCTACCAGGTCAATCTCTGCCGCGTACTCAGCGCACCGCTTCCGGGTAACGCTCCCGATGCGATGGCTCTGTCTGAGCGGCTTGCCACGGGCAATCCCGCGCGCTACTCCGCGCGCGTGGCGATCCCTGGCACGCAGGCCATACCGGGAGCCTGGGTGGTCTCCGCGAGCCCCGAGCGCTACCTCAGCGTTGACGGCGACACCGTGCTGTCCAGCCCCATCAAGGGCACGGCCGCTCCGGGCGAGGCGATGCTTCCCAAGGACGAGGCAGAGAACGTCATGATCACCGACCTCATCCGCAACGACCTCTCGCACGTGGCCGTACCGGGCTCCGTGACCGTGCCCGAGTTCCTGGCGCTTCACGAGCACCCGGGCCTCACCCACCTCGAGTCCACGGTGCGCGCCACGCTCGCCCCTGAGGCGAGCTGGACGCCCCAGATGTGGCCCGCGCTGTTCGGCGCCACCTTTCCGCCCGGCTCGGTGTCCGGGGCGCCCAAGGAGTCGGCGCTGCGGATCATCGCCCGCGAGGAGCACGTGCCGCGCGGGCCGTATTGCGGCGCCGTTGGGTGGATAGACGCCGACTCGCAGCGCGCCGAGCTCGCCGTGGGCATCCGCACCTTCTGGTGGGACGACGTCGAGGGTGGCACGCTGCGCTTTGGCACCGGGGCCGGCATCACCTGGGGCTCCAACCCCGAGGCCGAGTGGCGCGAGACGGAACTCAAGGCCAGACGCTTGATAACGCTCGCATCGGCCGACACAATGTCACCATGAGCGACGTCCTGTGGGTCAATGGCTCACTGCGTGCACCCGAGGACAGATGGATCTCGCCCCTCGATCACGGCTTCACCGTTGGCGACGGTGTGTTCGAGACCATGGAGGCCGTCGACGGCGTGGCCTTTGCGCTCACGCGACATCTGATGCGCCTCGAGTACTCGGCGGCACGCATGGGCCTCACCGGAGTGGACGCCGCGCACGTGCGCAAGGGCGTTGAGGCGGTGCTCGCCGAGGGCGGCGAAGCCATGACGCGCGTGCGTGTCACGGTCACCTCCGGTACGGGACCGCACAGTTCCGTGCGTGGCATGGGGGCGCCCACCGTGGTCGTAGTGGCCAGCGACGCCCCGGCCATTGCCGAATGTCGCGCGGTGCGGGCACCCTGGAAGCGCAACGAGCGCTCACCGATCGCGGGAGTGAAATCCACCTCCTACGCCGAGAACGTGGTCATGGTGCAGTACGCGCGCTCCAAGGGGGCCGACGAGGCGCTCGTTGCCAACACTCACGGGCATCTGTGTGAGGGCACGGCCACGAACGTACTCATCGAACGTGGGGGAGAGATCGTCACTCCGCCGCTGGCCTCCGGCTGCCTTCCAGGCATCACGCGCGGGCTCGCCCTCGAATGGGGTGCGCGCGCCGGCATCCCCGTGCGCGTTGCCGCCCCAGGGGAGCTTGAGATGGCGATTCTCGACGAGGTTGTGGCCGGATCGGCGTTTGCGGCCGTGACCTCGTCCACGCGGCACGTGCAACCGCTCGCCGCGCTCGACGGTGTGGCGCTCGCCCCCGGGCCGCTCGTGACGCGGCTTGCGGCGGAGTTTGATCGCCAGGCCGCCAAAGACGTAGACCCGGCGCCACCACGAGACTCGTAACAGCGTCGGGCTGGCCTCCAAGTATCCGCTACCATGGAGCCTGCTCTTGGGCGATTGGCGCAGCGGTAGCGCGCTTCCCTGACACGGAAGAGGTCACTGGTTCGATCCCAGTATCGCCCACCATAGATGTGCGGCCCATGGCCGCGCGTGCTGGGGGAACATGAGGGCCGGTTTTTCGAGGTCGGCGGCTTGTGCGGGGACATCTGGATGGATACCCGCGCCGTATGTCCCCATGACGCACCGAGAATCCCGAAAACCGGACCTCATGTCCCCCTGCGAGGCCCCACGGGAAGAGGGCGAGGAGCCGACCCCGTTCGCCGAGCAGGCCTGTTGCTTTGGGGAGCGGGGTGCGGCATAGACTCGCAAGAGGACGCCAACGACGGCGCCCGTGACCGAAGGAAGTGACCATCATGGGCATTGATGACCTCGTGTCGAAGGCCAAGGACGCGCTGCACAACGTCTCTGACGAGCAGATCGAGGACGCCGCTGAGAAGGTCAAGGACAAGACCCCAGACAACATCGACGGCATGGTGGACAAGGCCGCCGAGTTCCTCGAGGGCCAGAACTAATCGCCGCGGCACGCCAAGGGTGGCGTGCGGGGTGGGTACGATCATGGGTGCGCCCGCAGCCGGGCGCGCCCAGCACCTAAGGAGCGATCGTGCCTGCATTTTCCCTGACCGTCGACGGAGTCGAGCGATCGGTTGAGCAGGGCACCACGGCCGCCGACCTCTTTGGTGAGCGGCCCGAGGTTGTGGTCGCCCGGGTGAATGGCGCCCTGTGGGACTTGGCTCGGGTTCTGCCTGCGGGCGCCGTAGTGGAGGCCGTCACCATCGCCGAGCCCGACGGGCTCATGGTGCTGCGCCACTCCACCGCGCACGTGCTGGCGCAGGCGGTGCAGCAGATCAACCCTGACGCCAAGCTGGGCGTTGGCCCGCCCATCGAGAACGGCTTCTACTACGACTTTGACGTTGCCACCCCCTTTACTCCCGAAGACCTGAAAAACCTCGAGAAGGCGATGCAGCGCATCCAGCGCGAGGGGCAGGCGTTCCGCCGCCGAGACGTCACTCGCGAGGAGGCCCTCGCCGAACTCGCCCACGAGCCGTACAAGTGCGAGCTGCTGTCTCACGACGCCGACGGGGCAGAGGGTGCGTCTGTGGAGATCGGCGATGGCGACATCACCATCTACGACAACGTGCGCCGCGACGGCACCACCGCGTGGAAGGACCTGTGCCGCGGCCCGCACGTGCCCACCACCAAGGTGCTCGGCATTGGGTGGTCGCTCATGCGTTCGGCGGCCGCGTACTGGAAGGGCTCGGAGAAGAACCCCCAGCTGCAGCGCGTCTATGGCACCGCCTGGCCCTCCAAGGAGGAGTTGACGGCTTACAAGGAGCGGCTCGCCGAGGCGGAGCGGCGCGATCACCGCAAGCTTGGTGCGGAGATGGACCTGTTCTCCTTCCCCGACGAGATCGGCTCTGGCCTGCCGGTGTTCCATCCCAAGGGCGCCATGATCCGCATGGAGATGGAGGAGTATTCGCGCCGCCGCCACGTGGAGGCGGGCTACTCCTTTGTGAACACCCCACACATCACCAAGTCGAACCTCTTCGTCACCTCCCGCCACCTCGAGTGGTACTCCGAGGGCATGTACCCGCCCATGCGGCTCGACGAAGAGCGCGATGCACAGGGCAACATCACCAAGCAGGGCCAGGACTACTACCTCAAGCCCATGAACTGCCCCATGCACAACCTGGTGTTCACCTCTCGTGGGCGCTCCTACCGCGAGCTGCCGCTGCGCCTATTCGAGTTCGGCTCTGTATACCGCTACGAAAAGTCGGGCGTGGTGCACGGCCTCACGCGTGCCCGCGGCTTCACTCAAGACGACGCCCACATCTACTGCACGCGCGAGCAGATGAAGGATGAGCTCACCTCGCTGTTGACGTTCGTGCTTGACCTCCTCAAGGACTACGGACTGAGCGACTTCTACCTCGAGCTGTCCACCCGCGATCCCGAGAAGTCCGTTGGCGACGACGCAACCTGGGAAGAAGCCACGCGCACCCTTGAAGAGGTGGCCACGGCGTCGGGCCTGGACCTGGTGCCCGATCCGGGAGGTGCCGCGTTCTACGGCCCCAAGATCTCCGTGCAGGCCAAGGACGCGATTGGGCGCACCTGGCAGCTGTCCACCATCCAGCTGGACTTCTTTGAGCCCGAGCTGTTTGAGCTGGAGTACATGGCCTCGGACGGCACGCGGCAGCGACCCGTGATGATTCACCGCGCGCTGTTTGGGTCCATCGAGCGCTTCTTTGGCGTGCTCCTGGAGCACTATGCGGGCGCTTTCCCCGTGTGGCTTGCGCCCGTGCAGGTCAAGCTGGTTCCTGTGGCCGACGCTTTCAACGACTATCTGGCCGACGTCGCCTCCCAGCTGCGCGCGCAGGGCGTGCGGGTGGAGCTCGATTCCTCCGATGAGCGCTTCCCCAAGAAGATTCGCAACGCGTCCAAGGAGAAGGTGCCGTTCGTGCTCATCGCCGGTGGCGAGGACGCGGACGCGGGCGCGGTGTCTTTCCGGTTCCGTGACGGCAGTCAAGACAACGGCGTTCCGGTGGCCGACGCCGTGGCCAGGATTGTTGACGCCATCCGCACCAAGGCGCAGGTCTAGCCAGTGGCAGACATCGTCGACTCGGAGTGGATGGGCGGCGAACCCGACGGGTTCGAACGCCTGTGGACGCCGCACCGCATGGCCTATGTGCGCAATGCCTCCGAACGCGCTCCGCTCGAGGGCGAACACCAGTGCCCGCTGTGCAAGAAGGCATCCGACGACGATCGTGCTCACTTGGTGGTACACCGCGGCGAGCAGTGTTATGTGGTGCTCAACCTGTACCCGTACAACCCGGGGCACCTCATGGTCTGCCCGTACCGCCACATCGGCTGGTACACGCAGGCCACGGACGCGGAGCGTGACGAGATGGGTGTGCTCACGCAACAGGCCATGCGCGTGTTGCAGCACGTGAGTGGCACCAAGGGTTTCAACATCGGCATGAACCAGGGAGTGACCGGGGGAGCGGGGATCGCCGAGCACTTGCACCAGCATGTGGTGCCCAGATGGGTGGGGGACTCGAACTTCTTGCCCATCATCGCGCACACCAAGGCGTTGCCGGAGCTGCTCGACGACACATGGCAGCGCGTCCGCGATGCCTGGAACGAGGTGAAGTAGGTGCTCGGCTGGCTGCGTCCCGTGATGGGCGCCATCTGGAGGTTCCCCGCGCGCGGGCTGCTCGCGTTGGGCGTGCACCCCAACGTCATGACGCTCGTGGGCACCGCCGGTGTGGTCTTTGGCGCGGTGTTCTTCTTCCCCAAGGGCGGCTCTGCGCTGTTCTGGGGAGTCATGGTCATCACCTTCTTTGTGCTGACGGACATGCTCGACGGCACCATGGCGCGGCTTGGCGACAAGGCGTCGCGGCTCGGCGCCTTCCTCGACTCGACCATGGATCGCGTGGCCGATGCCGCGATCTTTGGATCGCTCGTGTTCACCTTTATGGCAACGGAGCGTCTCACGGCTACCGCGGCCCTGTTCTGCCTCGCCATTGGCGCCTTGGTGCCCTATACGCGGGCACGCGCGGAGTCGGTAGGCGTGGAGGCCAAGGGTGGCCTCGCCGAGCGTTCCGATCGGCTGGTGATTGGCCTCACCGCCACGGGCCTTGTGGGCCTAGGGCTGCCGCTCGCGGTGCTCACCTGGACGCTGTGGGGCCTTGCCCTGCTGGGCGCCATCACGGTGGTGCAGCGCATCATCAAGGTGGTGGACGCAGCACGTCGCGATCCCGCATGGAACAAGGATCTTGAGCGACACGTGGAGCGTGAGCCGCACGCATGAATGCGCTGCTCGTAGCAATGCGGGTCTCGCGGTACCTGCCACGCACCGTGGTGCGCGCGGGCGCGTGGGCCGGATCCAGCGTCGGCTGGTTGCGCAAGACCAAGGCCAGGCGGCGGCTGGAAGACAATCTGCATCGCGTCACGGGGCTGAGCGGGCGCGAGCTGTCGCGACTATCCCGCAAGGGCATGCTCAGTGCGGGCCGCTACTACGCCGAGGTGCTGGAACTGCCGCGCGTGACGCCCGCACAGGCCGATGCTCGTGTGCGCATCGCCAACCCCGAGCCCGCAGTCTCCGCGATTCACGAGGCAGGGGGAGCGGTGGTGGCGCTCGGGCACTCGGGAAACTGGGATCTCGTTGGCTACTTCAGCACGCGCGCCATCGCTCCCGTGACCTCGGTGGCGGAGGTGCTCAAGCCGCGCGAGGTGTTTGAGACGTTCGTGGAGCTGCGCGAGCGCGTAGGCATCCGCATCTACGGGCATGAGGGATCCGCGACCTTCCGCTCGCTCCTGCGTGAGGCCAAGCACAAGGAGGAGCGCATTCTCGCCCTTGTCGCCGATCGTGATCTGAGCGGCAGCGGCATCGAGGTGACGATGTGGGGCCACCGCGTGAAGGTGGCGCCGGGCCCCGCGGCCCTGGCCATGGCGTCGGGCACGCCGCTGGTTCCGCTTGCCGTGCACTACGAGCGCCTGCGTGGCGCCCGCCGCCGCGCCGCCCGCTCGCGCTGGGGCGTGGTCATGCACTTTGGCGAGATGCTCTACCCGGCAGATTTTGCGGGGCCCGACGCTGTGGCTGAGATGTCCCAGCGGTGGGCGGCGTGGCTGGCACAGGGCATCGCCGAGCACCCCGAAGATTGGCACATGCTGCAGCGCTTTGGGTGGGTCGAGTCCGAGGCGGAGGCGCCGTGAGGATCGGCATCGTCTGCCCCTACTCGCTCGACCGGCCGGGCGGGGTGCAACTGCACGTTCTGGACCTTGCCGCGGCGCTCATCGCGCGGGGACATCACGTGTCGGTGCTGGCGCCCGCGGGCGAGGACACCGACGTTCCACCGTACGTGTTCTCCGCCGGCCGTTCCGTGCCGATCCGCTACAACGGGGCTACCGCGCGGCTGACCTTTGGCATGTGGTCCGCGGCACGCGTGCGATTGTGGCTCGGCGAGGGCGACTTTGACGTGGTGCACCTGCATGAGCCGGGTGCACCATCGTTGAGCCTCATCGCGATGTGGGCACGGGTAGGCCCAACAGTGGCAACCTTCCACACCTCTACCGAGGACTCGCGCATCATGCGCATGGCTAAGCCGTGGATCAAGCCCGGCTATGAGGAGCTCGATGCGCGCATAGCGGTGTCGCCGTCCGCCGCGGCGACCATTCGCGAACACCTGCGCATCGAGGCCACGCACATCATCCCCAATGGGGTGGATACCTCGGCGTATGTCACGGCCCAGCCGCACAACAGGTGGCGAGGCACGTCCGATGCGCCGACGATCGGCATCCTTGGCCGCATGGACGAGCCGCGCAAGGGCCTCGACGACTTCTTGGCGATGATTCCCCAGGTAAATAGGGCATTCCCGCATGCCCGCTTCTTGGTGGCCGGGCGCTTCAGCGACCGCGTAGCCGCCCGCGCGGCGCGTGCCGGGGCCGAGGTGGTGGGTGAGCTCAACGAGGCGGACAAGGCAAGCTTCATGAGTTCGGTGGACGTGTATTGCGCGCCCAACCTCGGCGGCGAGAGCTTTGGGATCGTGCTCGTGGAGGCGATGGCGGCCGGTGCTGCCGTGGTGGCGAGCGACCTTACGGCCTTCAAGGACGTGGCCCACGCGCCCGGTGGTGGTTACGCGGTGGAGCTGCACCGTGTTGGCGACGCCACGGACCTGGCCCGTGCGGTCACCTCACTCCTTGCCGACCCTGCCGCGCGCACGGCCCTGTCGCAGCGCGGACGCGAGGTGGCGTCGGCGTTCGACTGGTCCAATGTGGCGCCCCGCGTAGAGGCGACATACCGCGACGCCATTAGGATGGATGCCGAGTTCCATCCCCACCCACCCAAGGAAGAATCATGAGCAGCGACGTCACCCCTCAGTCCGCGCAGGTCGGCACCGATCTGGTCAAGCGCGGCATGGCCGAGATGCTCAAGGGCGGCGTGATCATGGACGTCGTGACGCCAGAGCAGGCGCGCATCGCCGAGGATGCCGGCGCGGTGGCCGTCATGGCTCTAGAGCGGGTGCCGGCAGACATTCGCGCGCAGGGTGGCGTGGCTCGCATGAGCGACCCCGACCTCATCCAGGGCATCATCGACACCGTGTCCATCCCCGTGATGGCCAAGGCGCGCATCGGTCACTTTGTGGAAGCTCAGGTACTGCAGAGCCTTGGCGTTGACTACGTTGACGAGTCTGAGGTGCTCACCCCCGCTGACTACACCCACCACATCGACAAGTGGCAGTTCACCGTGCCGTTCGTGTGTGGCGCCACCAACCTCGGTGAGGCGCTGCGCCGCATTTCCGAGGGTGCCGCCATGATTCGCTCCAAGGGTGAGGCCGGAACGGGTGACGTCTCCAACGCCACCACCCACATGCGTCAGATTCGTCAGCAGATCGCCGCGCTCACCGCGCTTCCCAAGGACGAGCTGTACGTGGCAGCCAAGGAGCTTCAGGCGCCGCTGCCGCTGGTTCAGGAGATCGCCGAGACCGGCAAGCTTCCTGTGGTGCTGTTCACCGCGGGCGGCATCGCCACCCCGGCCGACGCCGCGATGATGATGCAGCTGGGCGCCGAGGGCGTGTTCGTGGGCTCCGGAATCTTCAAGTCGGGCGACCCCGCCAAGCGCGCCGCAGCAATCGTCAAGGCCACGACGTTCTACGACGACCCCGCTGTCATCGCGGACGTGTCGCGCGGGCTTGGTGAGGCAATGGTGGGCATCAACGTCGACGACGTCCCCGAGCCGCACCGCCTCGCCGAACGTGGCTGGTAAAGACCGCATCGAGCGCTTTGGGGCGCGCGTTCTGCTCCTTGACGCAGAAGAGCGCCTCTTGCTGGTGCGCGGGCATGACCCTCACCAACCGGAGCGATCCTTCTGGTTCACCCCTGGAGGCGGCATCGAGGGCGACGAGTCCCCGCGTCAGGCCGCGGTGCGCGAGCTCGCAGAAGAGACCGGCTACGTGCTGGACGTGGACGAGCTCGTGGGGCCCGTGTGGCGGCGCACGGCCGTGTTCGACTTTGCGAGCAGGCCGTATACCCAGCACGAGGAGATCTTTGTTGGCAGGCTTGCTGATGCGGAGCGTCGGGCACGTACCAATGCCGAGCTGACGGCAGACGAACGCGAGGCACTCGACGAGTTCGCGTGGCTGTCCCAGCCCCGCGTGGCGAGCGAACCGCGAGAGGTGTTTCCCCACGTATTGCGGGAATCGTGGCGGTGGTTCATCGAGTGGGACGGCGTGACGAGGGAGCTGGGAGTGCAGCCGGAATGACAACCATCGGAGTGTTGGCGCTGCAAGGCGACGTGCGTGAACATGCCGCGGCGGTGACGCGCATCGGCGCCACGGCCGTTGGGGTGCGCAGGCTTGCCGAGCTTGAGGCCGTGGATGCGCTGATCCTTCCCGGGGGCGAATCGACCACGATCGACAAGCTGCTGCGCGCGTTTGGGCTGTTTGAGCCGCTGCGGGAGCGGATTGCGGCGGGGATGCCGGTATTGGGCTCGTGTGCGGGGATGATCCTGCTTGCCACGGACATCATCGGCGGCATCGAGGGGCAGCGCACGCTCGGAGGCATTCCCATGACGGTGCGGCGCAACGCGTTTGGGCGGCAAGTGGATTCGTCGGAGGTAGGGCTGACGTGGCTGCCCGACGGTTCCGCGATGCATGCCACGTTCATTCGCGCGCCGTGGGTGGAGGCGTGCGACGCTTCGGTGGAGGTGCTTGCCGTTGACGAGGCCCACGGGGGGCAGGTGGTGGCAGTGCGGCACGGCAACGCGATAGCCACGAGCTTCCATCCGGAGATCGTGGCGCCGGGGGCGGTGCCGGATGATCGCGTGCATCGCTTGCTGATGTCGCTCGCGTGATCAAGCGAAAGCACTTGATTCTCCGCTATCAAGCGCTTAGCCTTGATCCATGTTCGTTGTCACCACGGACCAGAGGGCGAGCACGCGGCTTGGGGACCGCGTGGATCACCTCATGCTCAGGCTCGCGCCCTGGTTCTCCGCGCATATTGCCGCCGTGGCGCTGCCGTTGGAGCGCACCGTTGGCGACGAGGTGCAGACCGTTCTCACCACGCCAGAGGCCGCGCTGGACCTCGCCCTCACGCTGATCCGGGTGGGTGGCTGGTCGGTTGGTGTGGGCGCAGGGCCGGATGAGCCGCTCGGAGCAAGCGCGCGCGAGAGTTCCGGAGCGGCCTTCGTGGCGGCACGCGCCGCGGTGGAACGGGCCAAGCTCAAATCCGAACCGGTTCCCGTTGTGGTGGCGGGCACCCATGCGGAAGCGGCAGAGGCGGCCACCGCGGTGGTGCAGCTGCTCGCCGGGGTGGTGCAGCGCAGGTCCCATGCCGGATGGGAGGTCGCGGACCTCCTGGCGCGTGGGCGGTCCCAGCGCGAGGCGGCAGAGCGACTCGAGATTTCCGAACAGGCAGTGAGCCAGCGCGTGGCCTCTGCCATGATCAACGAGGAGCGGCGTGCGCGGCCCGTAGCGGCACGGCTTATTGATGCGGCAGGGAGGTAGCCATGTGGGCGGTGATTGGCCTGGTAGGTGTGGCATCCCTGGGACTGTCGGCTGTGCTTGGGTGGCTTGTGGTGCGCGGCATCTTGCGCCGCATCAGCCCCGCGACCACGCCGGGCGTGCTTCGTGGCGGCACGTGGATCGGCATCCTTGAACGGGTGCTCATCACGGGCGGCATCCTCGTGGGGATGCCCGAGGTCATCGCCGTGGTGATCGCCGTCAAGGGCCTTGGCCGGTACCCGGAGCTGCGCGAGACCGAGCCGGAGCTGCGCGGCGGTGTTGCCGAGCGGTTCATCATCGGCACGCTTGCGAGCTTCGTGGTTGCCGCCGTGGTGGGGGTCGCGGGCAGGGCCGTCATCCTCGCGATCGACTGAGTCGCCGCGCGGCCCAGGCGCCTGGCGGGCCTAGAATGTTCCGCAGTCATCACTAAGGGAGCATCGTGTCCGGTCACTCCAAATGGGCAACCACCAAGCACAAGAAGGCGGTCGTTGACGCCAAGCGCGCCAAGCTGTTCGCCAAGCTGATCAAGAATATTGAGGTCGCGGCCCGCACGGGCGGCGGCGATCTCGCGGGTAACCCCACGCTGTTTGATGCGGTTCAGAAGGCCAAGAAGTCGTCGGTTCCCAACGACAACATTGATCGAGCGGTCAAGCGCGGCAGCGGCCTCGAGGGTGGTGGCGCCGACTACGAGACCATCATGTACGAGGGCTACGGACCCAACGGCGTGGCCGTGCTCATCGAGTGCCTCACGGACAACCGCAACCGCGCGGCGAGTGAGGTCCGCATTGGCCTCACGCGCAACGGCGGCTCCCTCGCGGATCCCGGCTCGGTGAGCTACCTCTTCAGCCGCAAGGGCCAGGTCATCGTGGACAAGGCGAGCGGCGTCACCGAGGACGACCTGATGGAGGCCGCTCTCGATGCCGGTGCCGAAGAGATCAACGATCTTGGCGACTACTTTGAGATCATCTCCGAGGCCACGGACTTTGTGGCCGTCCGCTCTGCGCTGCAGAGCGCGGGCATCGACTATGAGCAGGCGGAGGCCACCTTCTTGCCGTCGGTGAAGATTGAGGTGGACGTGGAGGGCGCCCGCAAGGTGCTCAAGCTCATCGATGCCCTCGAAGACAGCGACGACGTCCAGAACGTGTGGGCCAACTTCGACGCCTCCGACGAGGTCCTCGAGGCCGCAGAAGCGTAGAGCGTGCGCGTCCTCGGCGTGGATCCCGGGCTCACGCGCTGTGGGCTCGGCGTTGTTGACGTGGAGGGCCGACGCTGCACCTTGGTAAGCGTGGGTGTCGCCGCCACGCCAAGCACGTGGGACACGCCGGCTCGCTTGGCGTCGATCGCGGATGCGCTTGAGGCACTTCTTGCCGAGTTCTCTCCCGATGCGATCGCCATGGAGCGCGTGTTCGCGCAGCACAATGTGCGCACGGTGATGGGCACGGCGCAGATTTCGGGCGTGGTGATGCTCGCGGCGCAGCGCGCGGGCCTGCCCCTGGCGCTGTACACCCCAAGCGAGGTCAAGGCGGCAGTCACCGGGGACGGCCGGGCGGTGAAGTCGCGGGTGGGCTTCATGGTGACGCGCATCCTTGGCCTCGATGCACCTCCCAAGCCAGCCGACGCTGCGGATGCCTTGGCCATCGCCGTCACCCATGGCTGGCGTGGCCGGGCGCAGGGGGCAGCCACGGCCGCGCAGGAGCGGTGGGTCCAGGCGGAGCGCGCCGCGGCACAGCGTGCGGCGAGTCGCCGCCGCTAGGTGCGGCGCTGGCCCTACGGTATTCGTACATACGTTCGAAGAGGTGGGCAGATGATTTCGCAGCTGACGGGTGTTGCCGCGCGGGTGTCCGCCACCTCGGTGGTGGTGGATGTCAACGGCGTGGGGATGCTGGTGCTGTGCACGCCGGGCACGCTGGCGGGAATCCGTCACAACCAGCCGGTGACGCTTCACACGCAGCTCATCGTGCGCGAGGACTCTTTGACGCTGTATGGCTTTGGCACGGCGGGGGAGCGCGATGCCTTTGAGACGCTGCAGTCGGTGCAAGGGGTGGGACCCAAGTTGGCGTTGGCGATGCTCGCGGTGCATCCGCCGGAGCAGCTGGCCGCGGCCGTGGCGGCGGGTGATAGGGCCGCGTTGGAACGCGTGCCCGGGGTGGGCGCCAAGGTGGCGGCACGCCTGTTGCTCGAGCTGGGCGGCAAGCTTGTGGTGGATGCCGCACCGGCGGCCGCGGGTGATGCTCGCGATCAGGTGACCGACGCCCTCGTGAGCCTCGGCTGGAACGCCAAGGCCGCGCAGGCGGCGGTGGACGCCGTGGCGGACGGCCCCGTAGAGCCTGCCGACGTTCCCGCGACTCTGCGTGCGGCACTACAACGCTTGGGAGGCTCGCGTGGATGAGGCCCGGTTGACGGACGACGCCGCACGGCTGGTTGCCGGCGATGCCGACGCCGTGGAGCGTTCCACGGAGGCGGCACTGCGCCCGGCGACCCTCGACGAGTTCATCGGCCAAGAGGCGGTGCGGTCGCAACTGTCCCTCGTGCTGACTGCCGCGGCGGCACGCGGCGCCGCCGCGGATCACGTGTTGCTGTCTGGGCCTCCAGGTTTGGGCAAGACCACACTGGCGATGATCGTGGCGGGTGAGTTGGGGGCTGCGTTGCGCGTGACGTCGGGCCCGGCGATTCAGCATGCGGGGGACCTTGCGGCGATCCTGTCTTCGCTCGAGGCGGGCGATGTCTTGTTCATCGACGAGATTCACCGCTTGGCGCGGCCCGTTGAGGAGATGCTCTATCTGGCGATGGAGGACTTCCGGGTGGATGTGGTGGTGGGCAAGGGTCCCGGCGCCACGTCCATCCCGTTGACGCTTCCGGGGTTCACGGTGGTGGGTGCCACCACGCGTGCGGGGCTGCTGCCCGCACCGCTGCGTGACCGCTTTGGCTTCACCGCGCACCTGGACTTCTACGCGCCCGCGGAGCTGCTGCGCATCGTGGATAGGTCCGCGGGAAAGCTGGACTTTGCCATCGCGGCCGATGCCGCGTCGGAGATCGCCTCGCGCTCTCGCGGCACGCCGCGCATCGCCAACCGTTTGTTGCGGCGCGTGCGTGACTACGCGGAGGTCCACGGCGATGGGGAGGGGACGCTCGCCGCCGCTCGCTCCGCGCTCGAGATGTACGAGGTGGACGAACGCGGGCTTGATCGCCTGGACCGTGCCGTGCTGGTGGCGCTGTGTACGCGCTTTGGGGGCGGCCCCGTTGGTCTGTCCACGCTCGCGGTTGCCGTGGGTGAGGAGGCGGAGACCGTGGAGTCCGTGGTGGAGCCGTTCTTGGTGCGTGAGGGCCTCGTGACACGCACGGCGCGTGGACGTGTCGCCACCGCGGAGGCGTTTGCGCACGTGGGTGTGGCAGCGAAGTCGGGCGGCGCGAGCCGCCTCTTTGAGTAGCGTGTTCGCCCGGGCTTCGCGCACCGCCTAGAATCGTCGGGGCCCCGGTGGGCCGTCGATCGTAAAGGAAAGCTGAGTGTCAACTGTCGTCAAGGGTGCCAAGCGCGCACTCATCTGGCTGGGCGTCATCACCGTCCTGCTGTACTCGATCCTCGCACTCGGCGTCCTCATGGACAAGACGGAGTTCACTCCGGGGCTTGGTCTTGACCTTGCGGGCGGCACCACGCTGATCCTCAAGGCGTCTCCAACGGACAACACCACCATTGACTCGTCGGATCTCAACCAAGCGGTAGAGGTCATCCGCCGCCGCATTGACGCCTCGGGCGTCGCCGAGGCGGAGATCACCACACAGGGCTCCGACACCATCGTCATCGCGATCCCGGGCCACCCCTCGGACCGCACCATCGACCTCATCCGCCAAAGCGCACAGCTGCAGTTCCGCCCCGTGCTGCTCGTGGGTGACCCCAACGTCGTCCTTGACCCCAGCGCCACGCCAACACCGGAGGCGAGTGCCAGCGCGGATCCCACGGTCAGCCCTGACCCCACCGTGAGCCCTGACCCCACAGCAAACCCCAGCGCGGCGGCAGGCGAGTCCGTCACCGGCCCCACGGCGAGCCCCACGCCGGAGGCCTCGCCCTCCCCGGAGCCCAGCGCGAGCCCCTCCGCCAACCCTGCCCCGGTGCCGGGTGAGACGGACCCGTCGTCGTACGACTGGCTCACCGATGACCTGCTCGCCGAGTACAAGGCGCTGGACTGCACCGATCCTGCCAACCAGGGCGGCCGCGACCTTGGTGACCCCGACGCCGGCCACGTGGCGTGTTCCACGGACGGCACCTCCAAGCTCGCCATGGGTCCGGTGGAGCTTGACGGTTCCGATGTCAAGACCGCAACGTCCGGCCCCGAATACTCGCCCGGCGGCACCCTGACGGGCCGCTACGAGGTGGTGCTGGACTTCAACTCGGCGGGCGCCACAAAGTTCTCCGACGTCACCGCTCGGCTCTACGGCTTCTATCAGGCGGATCCCACGGATCCGCGCGCCCAGTTCGCGATTCTGCTGGACGGCGCGGTGATCTCACACCCGTCTGTCATGGCGCACATCACCGGTGGCACCGCGACCATCACGGGTGACTTCACGCAGCAAGAGGCCGCGGAGCTTGCGAACCAGCTCAAGTTTGGCGCCATCCCGCTTGACCTGACGTTGCAGACCAAGAACACCGTGAGCCCCTCGCTCGGTACCGAGCAGCTCGAGAAGGGCCTCATCGCTGGCGCCATCGGCCTGCTGCTCGTGGTGATCTACTCGATCTTCCAGTACCGCGCCCTGGCGCTCGTGACCATCGGCTCGCTCACCATCGCGGGCGTGATCTCGTACGTGATGATCGCGTTGCTGTCGTGGGGCATGGGGTACCGGCTGTCGCTCGCGGGCGTTGCGGGCCTCATCATCGCCATCGGTATCACGGCAGACTCGTTCATCGTCTACTTTGAACGCGTCAAAGACGAGCTCAGAGAAGGTAAGTCGCTGCCTGCATCCATCGACCACGGGTGGAGCCGCGCGCGGCGCACCATCTTGGCGTCCGACGCTGTGAGCTTCCTCGCTGCCGTGGTGCTCTACGTGCTCGCGATCGGCTCGGTGCGAGGCTTTGCCTTCACGCTGGGCCTGACCACCCTCGTGGACGTCCTCGTGGTGATCCTGTTCACGCACCCCGTCCTGGTGCTGCTGAGCCGCACCAAGTTCTTTGGCGAGGGCCACCACTTCTCTGGCCTGGATCCGCGGCAATTGGGCCGCTCGGCAACCTATAAGGGCCGTGGGCGCGTGGTGACACCGGAGCCCCAGGCGGGTGAAGCGTCGGGCCTGACGCTGGCCGAGCGCAAGGCCGCCGCGGCCAAGGGTTCGCAGACGAACGGAGAGCAGAAGTGAAGTTCAGTCTTGCCGAGTGGGGAAATCAGCTTCACTCAGGGGAACGCACGTATGCGATCGTCCCTAAGCGCCGCATGTGGCTCACCATCTCCGCGCTTGCCCTCCTCGCATGCGTGGTGGTGCTGTTCGTTCGCGGCCTGAACTTTGGCGTGGACTTCACGGGCGGCAACGTCTACCAGGTGTCCAACACCGCTAACCCGGATCCCGCGATTGCCGAAGAGGTCATCGCCCAGTTCGCTCCCGAGCAAGAGGCGCGCATCTCGATCCTTGGCGACGATGACATCCGCGTGCAGATCGGCGTGGTGGATGTGTCCGTCTCGCGCCAGATCGAGGAGGGTCTTGCCGAAGGCTATGGCGTTGACCAAGACTCGGTGAGCTCGGACCAGATCGGCCCCACATTCGGTGCCGAGGTGGGCAAGAAGGCCATCCAGTCGCTCGTGGTGTTCCTGGTGCTCGTGGCGCTTGTCATGACCGTGTACTTCCGTGCGTGGCGCATGGCGATCGCGGGCATCGTGGCGCTCATCCACGACCTCGTGTTCACGGTGGGTATCTACGCGCTCATCGGCTTTGAGGTGACCCCGGCGTCGGTCATCGGCTTCCTGACGATCCTTGGCTATTCGCTGTACGACACCGTGGTGGTGTTCGACAAGGTGCGTGAGAACACCGAGAACGTCACCAGCCAACACCGCTACACGTACGACGAGCTGGCGAACCTCGCGCTCAACCAGACGCTGGTGCGTTCCATCAACACGTCGATCGTGGCCTTGTTGCCCGTTGCGGCCATCCTCTTCATTGGCGCGTTCGTGTTGGGTGCGGGAACGCTTAAGGACATCTCGCTCGCGCTCTTCGTGGGTATGGCGGTGGGCACCTATTCGTCGATCTTCGTGGCCACGCCGCTCGAGGTGACGCTGCGCGATCGTGAGGAGCGCATCGCCACGCACACCAAGGAGGTGCTCGACATGCGCGCCTCTGGCAAGTCCGACGTTGTGGTCAACGAGGACGGACAGGTGCGGGTGGGTGCGCTGCAGCCGGGCGGTCACCGAGGGCAGGGAGCGCAGCCCAAGCGCAAGGGCCGCAAGTAGACTGTCCCTAAAGGTGAGGAGGCGGCGATGACTGATACGCGCGCTTCCACCTCGTCCGGTCGGTCCTTTTTGCGCCGCAGTCCCCGTGAACACTCGGCGATCGATGGCGTCACCGAGTCCTACCACCGGATGTACCCCAAGGCGCGTACGGCGCTCATTGAGCAGGCGTACGCGGTAGCGGATGCCGCGCACGCGGGGCAGGTGCGCAAGAGCGGCGAGCCGTACATCACGCACCCCATTGCGGTGGCACAGATCATCGCGGACCTCGGTCTGCCGGACACCGTGATCGCGGCCGCTTTGCTGCACGACGTGGTGGAGGACACCGAGTATCCACTGGAGCGCATCGAGGCGGAGTTTGGCGACGAGGTCGCGATGATCGTGGACGGCGTCACCAAGCTGGACAAGGTCAAGTACGGCGATGCAGCGCAAGCGGAGACGGTGCGCAAGATGGTCGTGGCCATGGCCAAGGACATCCGGGTGTTGCTGCTGAAGCTGTGCGACCGCCTGCACAACGCTCGCACCTGGGAGTTTGTGGCCCCCGAAAGCGCCCGCCGCAAGGCACAGGAGACGCTCGAGATCTACGCGCCGCTCGCGCATCGCATGGGGCTCAACGCCATCAAGTGGGAGCTCGAGGATCTGTCCTTCAAGACGCTGTACCCCAAGATCTACCAAGAGATCGTGGACGTGGTCACCGAGCGTGCTCCCGAGCGTGAGAAGTACCTGGCGCAGGTGCGGCGAGAGATCGACAAAGACCTTAAGGCCATGAAGATCAAGGCCGAGATCACGGGCCGCCCCAAGCATTACTACTCGGTGTACCAAAAGATGATCGTGCGCGGCCGCGACCTCAACGACATCTATGACCTCGTGGGCGTGCGCATCCTCGTGGACTCGGTGCGTGACTGCTACGCGGTGCTCGGCGCAATGCACGCACGCTACCAGCCGGTCCCCGGGCGCTTCAAGGACTACATCGCGATGCCCAAGTTCAATCTGTATCAATCGCTGCACACCACGGTGATTGGGCCAACGGGCAAGCCGGTTGAGCTGCAGATTCGCACCCACGAAATGCACCGCCGCGCCGAGTATGGCCTTGCCGCGCACTGGCGCTACAAGGAGACGGCTCGTGGCGGCACCGCGGCCGCCGAGACAGCGGCCGACATGGGCTGGTTGCGTCAGATCGCCGACTGGCAGCAAGAAACGGCGGATCCGAGCGAGTTCCTCGACTCCTTGCGCGGCGAGATCTCCAAGGCGGAGGTCTACGTCTTCACGCCGCGCGGCAAGCTGCTGTCGCTGCCGCAAGGGGCAACGCCCGTGGACTTCGCCTACGCGGTGCACACCGAGGTGGGGCACAAGACCATCGGTGCGCGCGTCAACGGACGCTTGGTGCCGCTTGACTCGCATCTCGACAACGGAGACACCGTTGAGGTCCTGACGAGCTCCGATGAAAACGCGCATCCCAAGCGCGACTGGCTGGAGTTCGTGCAATCCACGCGTGCCCGCAACAAGATTCGCCAGTGGTTCACGCGCGAACGCCGCGAGGAGTCCATCGAGACGGGGCGTGACATGCTCGCCCGCGCCATCCGCCGCCAGCACCTGCCCATGCAGCGGCTGATGTCCAAGTCCACGCTCTTGGCGCTCGCCAAGGAGATGCATTACGAGGACGTGGATGGCCTCTACGCGGCCATCGGGGAGCACAAGGAGCAGGCCTCAGACGTCGTTGCGCGCATGACGGAGGCCGTTGGCGGCGACGAGGGCGCCGACGAGGACGTCACCGAGATCACCCGGCCCGGCATCCCGCAGCGCGCCCGCAGGGGTGACCCCGGAGTTTCCGTGCACGGGCTGACCGACGTTGTGGTCAAGCTTGCAAAGTGTTGCACCCCGGTGCCTGGTGACCCCATTCAGGGCTTTGTCACGCGCGGCTCAGGTGTGTCCGTGCACCGCAGCGACTGTGAGAACCTCGCGCGCCTTAAGGAGCAAACCGAACGGCTCATCGACGTGCAGTGGACGGGTCAATCGGAAACCACGTACCTGGTGCAGATCGAGGTAGAGGCCCTAGACCGCAACCGCCTGCTGAGTGACGTCACCAAGGTCCTCTCGGATCACCACGTCAACATTCTGTCGGCGCAGGTGGCTACCACAAAGGACCGTGTGGCGTGGTCGAGCTTCTCGTTCGAGATGGCAGACCCCTCGCACTTGGGTGCCGTGCTCGCCGCCGTACGGCGCATCGAGGGTGTGTATGACGCACACCGCATCTCTGGCGGCAAGCGCTTCTAGGCGCCTTCGATCTGCTTGAGCCATGCCTTACGGGCGTTGAGCGCCTCGGCGAGGTTCTTCTTCTCGGCCGGCGTTGACGCCTTCGCGAGCTTGGACTCGAGGTCCGCGATCGCCGCATGCAACTGGGCGGTGGCGCCGGACACGCGCGCCTCGAGCTCGGGATTGCTCGAGTGCCACGCAGCGTTCTCCGCCTCGCGCACCGCGCGCTCTACGGCGCTCATGCGGCGCGACAGCGCCTGAGAAGGTCCCTTGGGCAGCGCGCCGGCGGCCTCAAATGCGTCTTGAGCGGACCGCAGGGTGGCCTTTGCCGCTGCGAGGTCCGTCACGGGCAGCGCAGACTCGGCGGTCTTCACCGCGGCCTCTGCGGCCTCAACGTGCGGTGCAAGCGCGGCCTCTTGAGCGTCGGCGTGGCTGCGGCGAGACTCAAAGAAGGCATCCTGGGCACCTTGGAATCGCTTCCACAGGGCATCGTCCACGCTGCGGCGGCCGCGGCCGGCCGCGCGCCAATCGTTCATGAGATCGCGGAACTCGCGTGCGCCCTTGTCCCAATCGGTGGCGGCGTTGGCCGCGGCGGCGCTCAGCGCCTCCGCACGCGCCACAAGCGCCTCCTTGCGGCTCGCCACCGCGGTGTTGGCGCCGTCCAACTCGGCAAAGTGGTGCTTACGCGCCCGCTCAAAGCTGGTGCGGGCGTGCGTGAATCGCTTCCACAGCTCACGCTCCACGTCCTTGGAGATGCGCGCGCCGGAACGCTGCGCCTCCTTCCACGAGTCGAGCAAGGAGCGCAGTTCCTCGGTGTCGTTCTTCCAGTGCACCGTGCCTTCCGGCGCGCCGGCGATGGCCTCGGCGCGTGCCACGATCTCTTCGCGGCGCGCGAGCGCCTCTTCGCGAGCCTTGCGGCGTGCCTCCTGGATGGCATCGCGGGCCGCAACGGCAGCAGCCTCAACGGGGGCAAACTCCGCGCGCAGCGCGGCAAGATCGCCCACGACCTTGGGCTCGGCGAGCGAGGCGCGCACCGCGCCAAGGGCGTCGTCGATGTCCTTGATGCCCAGCTCGGCCCCCTGGAGGCGTGCGTTGAGGCGCTCTACCGAGGCCTTCACCTCAAAGTAGGCACGAACGTACGGAGCGAGCGGCTCCTCGCCCTCCGCGGGCCCCACCTCGATGGCGGCATCGCCGTCGGTCACGGTCACCACGCCGTTGGCCACGGCACCAAAGGCCGACGCTGCGGCGAGGTCGGCGTCGGACACATCCGCGGCAACGGGAACCTTCACGGGGTGCGTCGCGTGCGCGGCAACGATGGCCGGGCTTGGCGCGCGGAAGGACCCGGGCTTGGGTACCGGCTTGGGGGTGGGAGCGGGAGTGGTCTCGCTGGTCTCGCGCGAGCTCATGAAATGGTCACCTCATTGATGATCATGGACGTGGACGGCGAACCAACGGTGGTTCCGGAGGTCGTTCCGGCCTGGGCAACGTGCTCAAGAATACTCAGGCGTTCCGCGGATGGAACAATGGCGGCATGTCTCGCGTGAAGCCCTTGTCCGGATTTCCCGAATGGAGCCCCGCAGAGCGGGTCGTGGAGTCCTCCATCATTGCCACCCTGCGCGAGGTTTTTGCCCTGCATGGGTTCGCGGAGATCGAGACCCGCGCCGTGGAACCGGTTGCACGCCTCGCGGGCGATTCCGAGGCCTCCAAGGAGATCTACGCGCTGTCCAGGCTCAAGGCCGAGGACAAGCCCGACGCTGCACTGGGCCTGCACTTTGACCTCACCGTGCCGTTTGCCAGGTACGTCGAAGAGTTCGCGCCCGTCTTGGCCTTTCCGTTCCGCCGCTACCAGGTGCAGAAGGTGTGGAGAGGGGAGCGGCCGCAAGAGGGCCGCTACCGCGAGTTCTATCAGGCGGACATCGACATCGTGGGAAGGGACGTGTTGCCCGCGCACCTCGAGGCAGAGGTGGCCATCGTGATGGCGCGAGCGCTGGCGGCGTTGCCCATCCCGCGCGCGACCATGCACATCAACAATCGGCGCCTCGTGGAGGGCTTCTACAGGTCGGTTGGCATTGAGGACGTTCCCGGTGCGCTGCGCAGCGTGGACAAGCTGGACAAGATTGGCAGCGACGGGGTGCGCGCGGAACTCACCGCCAAGGGCGTGAGCGACACGGCCACGGCAGGCGTGCTGGAACTGGCCAAGATTCACGCGCGTGATGCGTCCTTTGTCAACGCCATCGAGGACCTGTGGGAGACCACGTTCACCACGGGCGACGCCGAGGCGGAAAAGCTCTTCGCGGACGGCATCGCCGAGCTTGCCGCGCTCGTGAATGCGGTCAACGCCGCGGTGCCCGGCACTGCCGTGGCGGATCTTCGCATCGCCCGCGGCCTGGACTACTACACGGGTGCCGTGTACGAGACCGTGCTTGAGGGACACGAGGACCTTGGCTCCATCTGTTCCGGCGGCCGCTATGACTCGCTCGTTGCCGGGGGAGGGTTCCCTGGCGTTGGCATGTCGATCGGGGTGTCGCGGCTCGTGAGCCGCGTGCTGTCGGCAAACCTTGCGAGCGCTACCCGCGCCGTGCCGTCTGCCGTGCTGGTAGCGGTGACGGACGAGGACTCGCGCGCAGCGTCGGACCGTATTGCCGACTCCCTGCGCGGGCGCGGCATCCCCGCAGAGGTGGCACCGAGCGCGGCGAAGTTCGGCAAGCAGATTCAGCACGCCGAGCGGCGCGGCATTCCTTTCGTGTGGTTCCCGGACTCTGGCGAGGTCAAGGACATCCGCTCCGGCACGCAGGTTCCGGCGGATGCCGGCACGTGGGAACCGCCCGCCGGGGACCGCTGGCCGCGCACGGTCGGTGCAAGCCAGCGCGGCTAGACTTATCCGACGCTTTCCTCTGCTTTCCGAAAGGCAACATCCGTGCTCCGCACCCATCTCGCAGGATCCCTTCGTGCCGCCGACGCCGGCACCACCGTCACCCTCGCCGGGTGGGTGGGCCGCCGCCGTGATCATGGCGGGGTGGCGTTCATCGATCTGCGGGACGCCTCTGGGCTTGCGCAAGTGGTGCTGCGCGAGGAGATCGCGCACGAGCTGCGCACGGAGTTCGTCGTTCAGGTCACCGGCGAGGTGCGGCTGCGTCCCGAAGGCTCGGCAAACCCCAACCTGCCTTCCGGCGAGATCGAGGTCGTTGGCTCCCACGTGGAGATCCTCAACACCTCCGCGCCCACGCCGTTCGCCATCGACGAGCACGTGACGGTTGGCGAAGAGGCTCGCCTCAAGCACCGCTATCTTGACCTTCGCCGGCCCGCTCAGCGCAGCGCAATCGTGTTGCGCTCTCGCGCCAACGCCGCCGCTCGCCGCGTGCTGGATCGCCATGACTTCCTCGAGATCGAGACGCCAACGCTGACCCGGTCCACGCCGGAGGGTGCGCGGGACTTCCTGGTGCCCGCCCGGCTCTCGCCCGGCTCGTGGTACGCGCTGCCGCAATCGCCGCAGCTGTTCAAGCAGCTGCTCATGGTGGCGGGCATGGAGCGCTACTACCAGATTGCGCGCTGCTACCGCGATGAGGACTTCCGCGCGGACCGCCAGCCGGAGTTCACGCAGCTTGACGTGGAGATGTCCTTCGTGGACCAAGACGACGTCATCGCCTTGGGCGAGGAGATCGTCCGCGAGCTGTGGTCGCTCATCGGCTACGAGGTGTCGCTGCCCATTCCGCGCATCACCTTTGCCGACGCCATGAACCGCTTTGGCTCCGACAAGCCGGACCTGCGCTTTGGCCTTGAGCTCACCGAGCTGACGGACTACTTCAAGGAGACGCCGTTCCGGGTCTTCCAGGCGCCGTATGTGGGTGCCGTGGTGATGCCCGGCGGCGCCTCCCAGCCGCGCAAGACGCTTGACGGCTGGCAGGAGTGGGCCAAGCAGCGTGGCGCGCGCGGCCTTGCGTATGTGCTCGTTGGCGAGGATGGCACGCTCGGCGGCCCCGTTGCCAAGAACCTGTCCGACGCCGAACTTGCGGGCCTCGCACAGGTCACCGGGGCGCAGGCCGGGGACTGCATCTTCTTTGCCGCGGGCGAGCGCGAGGCATCACAAGCGCTGTTGGGTGCGGCGCGCGGCGAGATCGCGCGGCGCGTGGGGCTCATTGACGAATCTCGCTTTGAGTTTGTGTGGGTGGTGGACGCGCCGCTGTTCAAGCCCGTGCGCTCCGACGACGACGATGTGGCACTTGGTCACTCCGCCTGGACCGCGGTGCACCACGCGTTCACCTCGCCCAAGCCGGAGTTCCTCGACACGTTTGACGCGGAGCCTGGCGAGGCGCTCGCCTACGCCTACGACATCGTGTGCAACGGCAACGAGATTGGCGGCGGCTCTATCCGTATCCACCGGCGTGACGTGCAGGAGCGCGTCTTCACCGTGATGGGCATTGGGCCCCAGGAGGCGCAAGAGAAGTTCGGCTTCCTGCTTGATGCGTTCCAGTACGGCGCCCCGCCGCACGGCGGCATTGCCCTGGGTTGGGACCGCGTGGTGATGCTGCTCGGAGGCTTCGACTCCATCCGCGACGTCATCGCGTTCCCCAAGTCCGGCGGCGGCTACGACCCCCTCACGGACGCGCCAGCGCCCATCACGCCCGAGCAGCGCGCGGAGGCGGGAGTGGACTTTGTGCCGGACGAGGCCGAGGACAGCGCTGCGGTGTAGAAGGGCACTGCGGCACATGGCTCTGCGGCATAGAGTGCGGCCGCCTAGCGCCGCGGGCACATGCGCACCAAGCGACTCGGGTGTGCGTCAGTGCTTGGGCACAACCCTGCGGTAGGCCCGAGCGAGGCGTCGCCGCACCCGTCGGGGCAAGGTGCGTTCGACGGCATCAAGGCGGGTCTTGAGGCGAGAATTCTCTTTGCGCAGGGCCACGACCTCCTTGCGCAAAGCCACGACCTCCTTGCGCAACATTGGCACCTTGGCGAATCGGCTTCCCGCAAAGGGTGGCTTCGTTGTTGCCGACTCGCCCTTGCGGGCCCGGAAGCTCTCGATCGAGCGGGTCAACGCGGGCACCACGGGTGATGTGCTGCCAATCTCGTGCGCGTACTCAAGGTTCTCGAGCTGGAACTCCAGTCCGTTCTGGTTGGCAATCCTCAGTGCGCCAACTGCCGCGGGTAGATCGATCTCGGGAAACACGGTGAACTTGTCAAGCGCCCCCATGAGTTCGAGCGCGGTCATCGTGCGCAGGCACTTTTCGCATCGACCACAGTTGTATGGGCCACGGTTCTGCCAGCACACCCTCAAGTACTGCTGTGGCGCCGATTCGCCGCTAATGGCCAGAGTCTTGGTGACGCGGGATGCGTCGGCACCATCGTGGACGAACGCCATGCGGTCGGTAGACCACAGGTGATCCACCAGCACGTGGGAGCCCCACGGGAACATCTGCTTGAGCGAGTGCGTGGACGGGATGTACATCTTGTCGATGTGGCCTTGGAGGAGCAGGCCCACGCTGGCGAGTGCGGGCCCATGTGCGATCAGGCCCCAGTTGAGTTCCTTGTCGGTAAAGGTCTTGAGGTTGCTCGCGAGGAATACGGCCTCTTTGCCGTACGACTCGGCTACGGAGCGGATGGTGTTGCGGACCGTGCGCGCCAGCACCATGTTGGACAGCGGCACGTCAAAGCCCTCCACGTACAGCACTGCGTCAAGCTCTTCCTTGTGCTTCACGAGCGTGTAGAACGAATCGACACCTCCCGTGAAGGTCGACATCGTGCCCGTGCCCGTGGTCTTCGGGCTCACGACTTCGGCCGCATGGACCTCCACACGCGCCAACACATCCGGATACCAACCGGCGTAAATGCCTTGGATCTCATCGAGACTCTCGATCAGCTTGGCGCTGACCGGAGCGTCGATTGAGATGTTCTCGCCGCGCGCCATTGCCACGGGCAACATGGATGCGAGGAAGGGGTCGCCGACTGTCGTCTCATCGGGACGGTATGCGGGCGGGAGCCGGAACCACAGCGAAGGTCTGACCTCGTCATGGTGGAGCTCTGCCTCGATGGTGTAGCCCGCGTCGTCCTCATTGACTTCGGGCCTGCCGATGGCAAATTCCACGGTGCCTCCTTTGCGCCAGTGAGTCACACTACCGCGTGCGGCCGCGGACATCCGTGACTGGTCGCCGACGCGCTCACCGCTGCGGGAGCGCTAGACGCGCTGTGCGCGGATTTCGCATTCCTGTGGGAGCGTGGCGCCTTTAGGGTCGCTAGGGCGCTGCATAACACTCCCGCAGCGCGCGCAGATGCGCGAATAGCGTGTCTCAAGCTCCCGCTCGCACGGCGGAGGCGCCGGGGCGGTAGCCCTAGGCTTGCCCAATGGACCTCTTTGACGCTCAGGCCACCAGCGCCACCGGCGTCCCAGAGCCCGCGGCCAACGCCCCGCTTGCGGTGCGCATGCGCCCGCGCAGCGTTGACGAGGTCATGGGTCAAGAGCATTTGCTCGCTCACGGCTCGCCGCTGACTCGCCTCATTGGGCCCGACGCTGCCGCGGCTTCCATCATCCTGTGGGGCCCTCCCGGCACGGGTAAGACGACGCTCGCGTACCTCGTTGCGGGCAGCCGCCGCTTTGTGGAATTGAGTGCCGTCACGGCAGGCATCAAGGATGTGCGCGCGGTCATCGATGATTCCAAGCGGCGCATCGCCACGGGCGAGCGCGAGACCGTGCTCTTCATCGATGAGATTCACCGCTTTACCCGCACCCAGCAGGATGCCCTGTTGCCGGCCGTGGAGAACCGTTGGGTCACACTCATCGGCGCCACCACGGAGAACCCCAGCTTCTCGGTGGTGGGGCCGCTGCTGAGCCGCAGCCTGCTGCTGACCCTCAAGCCACTCGCGGAGCCCCACGTCAGGACGCTCATCGATCGAGCGATCGTGGATGAGCGGGGGCTGGCCGGTGCGGTGGACGTGGAGGAAGGTGCCCGCGAGCACATCGTGCGCGTGGCCGGAGCGGATGCGCGCAAGGCGTTGACGCTGCTTGAGGCGATCGCGGATGCCGCGGGCCCCGGTGGCACCGTGACGAGTGAGCTCGCTGAGCGCGCCATGGACGCCGCGCTCGTGGCCTATGACAAGAGCGGCGATCAGCACTATGACGTCATCAGCGCGTTCATCAAGTCCGTGCGCGGCAGCGATGTTGATGCGGCGCTGCATTATTTGGCGCGCATGGTGGTGGCGGGGGAGGACCCCCGCTTCATCGCCAGGCGGCTCGTGATCTTGGCGGCCGAGGACATTGGGCTCGCGGACCCGCAGGGGCTTGTGGTGGCTCAGGCGGCGGCGGATGCGGTGAGTTTCATCGGCATGCCGGAGGGCCGCATCGTGCTGGCCGAGGCCACCGCGTATTTGGCGCTCGCGCCTAAGTCGAACCGCTCCTACATGGCCATCGATGCCGCCATCGCAGATGTGCGGGCGGGCAGGGCCGGCACCGTGCCGGAACATTTGCGTGACGCGCACTACGCGGGAGCTGAACGGCTGGGTCACGGTCAGGGCTATGCCTACGCACATGACGCTCCCCACGGTGTTGCCGCGCAGCAGTACTTGCCGGATTCGGTGGTCGATGCCACCTACTACACCCCCACGGACCACGGGTTCGAGAAGACCTTGGGGGAGCGTCGGGCGGTGATCCGTAAGCTGCTGGGCAGGGACGGCTGACCGTTGCGCACCCCACCAGATTGCGTGGAGGAGGGCACGCAAGGCGTGGTGCTGGCTCCCAGAACCGGCCTTTGCTACACTTGTTTAGCCCTCGCGGACGGTTGGCTGCTGACTCCGCGACAACAGCACACATAGATCTCTGTGGCGCTCCCGCGCGCCATGGACACACAAAGGACATCATGACCTCAGTTCAGAAGGCCCGCCGCCAGGTGCGTCTTTCGCGCAGCCTCGGCATCGCACTGACGCCCAAGGCTGTCAAGCACTTCGAGAAGCGCCCGTACCCGCCCGGCGAGCACGGCCGCACCGCGCGTCGTAAGGAAAGCGACTACGCCGTTCGTCTGCGTGAGAAGCAGCGTCTTCGCGCCCAGTACGGTCTGCGCGAGAAGCAGATGACGTCGACCTACGCGGAGGCCAAGAAGGAGTCTGGCCTGACCGGTGAGGCGCTCGTCGAGCTGCTCGAGATGCGTCTTGACGCGCTCGTGCTGCGTGCCGGCTTCGCCCGCACCATCCTGCAGGCCCGCCAGGCGGTGCTGCACCGCCACATCCTCGTTGACGGCAAGATCGTGGACCGCCCGTCGTTCCGCGTGACCCCCGGCCAGACCATCCAGGTCAAGCCCAAGGCCGTCACCCTCGAGCCGTACATGGCAGCCGCCGCCGGTGCACACCGCGACGTGCTTCCCGAGGTCCCTGACTACCTCGACGTCACGCTGGAGAAGCTCACCGCCAAGCTGGTGCGCCGCCCCAAGCGTGCCGAGGTGCCCGTGACCTGCGACGTTCAGCTCGTCGTCGAGTACTACGCCCGCTAAGGCACATCTGCACTAGTAGGCTCTACTAGGCCAACTGCAACGGCCGCCGGACCTGGCATGAGTCATGGTCCGGCGGCGTTGTCGTTTCACAGGACTCACCTCACAGGAGGACAACACATGCGCACCGCCGATATCCGTCAGCGCTGGCTGGACTACTTTGAGTCCAACGGCCACACGGTGGTGCCCTCCGCATCCCTGATCTCCCCGGATCCGAGCCTGCTGTTTACTGTCGCGGGCATGGTGCCGTTCATCCCGTACATGTTGGGTGAGCAGCAGCCGCCGTGGCCGCGCGCCACGAGCGTGCAAAAGTGCATTCGCACCCCCGACATCGAAGAGGTGGGCAAGACCACCCGCCACGGCACGTTCTTCCAGATGAACGGCAACTTCTCCTTTGGCGACTACTTCAAGGAAGGCGCCATCACCTACGCGTGGGACCTGGTGACGGGCTCGGAGGCCGAGGGCAAGTACGGCTTCAATCCGGACGACGTGTGGGTCACCGTGTACCACGATGACGACGAGGCCCTCCATCTGTGGAAGGAGATCGCAGGCCTTCCCGACGAGCGCATTCAGCGCCGCGGCATGAAGGACAACTTCTGGTCAACGGGTCAGCCGGGCCCCGCGGGCCCGTGCTCCGAGATCTACATCGATCGCGGCCCCGAGTTTGGCAAGGAGGGCGGCCCCGTTGTGGACGAGGACCGCTACCTCGAGATCTGGAACCTCGTGTTCATGCAGTTCCAACGCGGTGCGGGGGAGTCCAAGGAAGACTTCCCCATTCTGGGCGAGCTGCGCCAGAAGAACATTGACACGGGCCTTGGCCTGGAGCGCGTCGCCTACCTCAAGCAGGGCGTCGCCAACATGTATGAGATCGACGAGGTCATTCCCGTCATCCGCAAGGCAGAAGAGCTTTCTGGCCGACGCTATGGCGCTGATCACGGCGATGACGTGTGGATGCGCGTGGTGGCCGACCACGTCCGCAGCTCCCTCATGCTCATCGGTGACGGCGTGGTGCCGGGCAACGAGGGCCGCGGCTACGTGCTGCGCCGCCTGTTCCGCCGCAGCCTGCGCGCCATGCGCCTGTTGGGCGTTGACGACGCCGTGATGAGCGAGCTGCTGCCCACAAGCCGCGACGCCATGAGCCCCTCGTACCCCGAGCTCGCCACGGACTTTGACCGCATCAGCGCCATCGCCTACACCGAAGAGGACGCGTTCCGCCGCACGCTCGCGAACGGAACCGTCATCCTCGACACCGCGGTCGCCAACGCCAAGAAGGCCGGCGCCACGTCGCTTCCGGGCACGGACGTGTTCCAGCTTCACGACACCTACGGCTTCCCGTACGACCTCACGCTGGAGATGGCGGCCGAGCAGGGCCTCAGTATTGACGAGGCGGGCTTCCGTGCGCTCATGCAGGAGCAAAAGGACCGCGCACGGGCCGACGCTAAGGCCAAGAAGGGCGGGCACGCGGACACCGCGGTCTACCAGGAGCTTCTTGGCGGCGGCGCCACGCACTTCCGCGGCTATGACGAGCTGCAGGCCACCGCGCAGGTGGTGGCGGTCATCAAGGACGGCGTCACGGTGCCGGCCGCTCGCGTGGGTGAGACCGTGGAGCTGGTACTCGACGAGACCCCCTTCTATGCGGAATCGGGCGGCCAGGACGCCGATACCGGCACCATTCGTGGGCAGCACGGTACCCTCAACGTGATCGACGTCCAAAAGCCCGTCAAGGACCTCATCGTGCACACCGTCACGGTTGACGAGGGCGAGATCGCCGTTGGCGACCGCGTCTCAGCAGAGGTGGACGTGATGAACCGCCGGGATGCGAGCCGTGCCCACAGCGCCACGCACCTCATCCACGCCGCGATTCACGAGGTGCTGGGCAAGACCGCCAACCAGGCCGGTTCGTACAACAAGCCCGGGTACATGCGCCTTGACTTCTCGTGGACCCAGCCCGTCAGCGCGGGTGCTCGGCAGGACATCGAGGGCATCGCCAACCGGGCCATCGGCGAGAACCTTCCGGTGCAGACCACCATCATGAGTCTTGACGAGGCCAAGGCGCTCGGTGCCATGGCGCTGTTCGGTGAGAAGTATGGCGACCGCGTGCGGGTGGTGGAGATCGGCGGCCCGTTCAGCCGTGAGCTGTGTGCGGGAACGCACGTGGGCACCTCGAGCGAGATCGGCCTGCTTTCGGTCACGGGCGAGGGTTCCGTGGGCTCCGGCGCGCGGCGCATTGAGGCGCTCGTGGGTTCCGACGCCTTCTCTCACCTGGCCGCCGAGCGCGCCATTGTGAGCGAGCTGAGTTCGAGCCTGAAGACCCAGCCCGCGGAGCTTGTGGGCCGCGTGGAGAGCCTTGTTGGTCGTTTGGCGGCGGCGGAGAAGCGCCTTGCCGCGTTCGAGCAGGAGCAGGCGCTGCGCGCGGGCGAGACCCTGGCCCGTGGCGCCGAGCGCGTGGGCGCGGTGACGGCCGTTGTGGCCGTGGCCGAGTCCGTGCAGGGCGATGCGTTGCGCACGCTTGCCTTGGACGTCCGCGCCCGGCTTGGAGAATCCGATGCCGTAGTGGTTGCCCTCTTCAGCACGGGAGAGCGCCCTGGCGTGGTGGTAGCGACCAACCAGGCCGCGCGTGATGCCGGGCTGTCCGCCGGTGACCTCGTCAAGACGGCAAGCCAGGTGCTCGGCGGTGGCGGCGGCGGCAAGCCCGACGTTGCGCAGGGCGGCGGCACGGACGTCGCCAAGGTGCCCCTCGCCATGGCGGCGGTCACCTCCGCGCTCGCAGGGCGCGGCTAGCGGCACATGGACAGGGGAGTGCGCTTAGGTGTCGACGTCGGCTCTGTGAGGATCGGCGTTGCCGCAAGCGACCCCGACGGCATCATGGCGTTTCCCGTAGAGACGGTGCCCACAGGCGAGGGTGACGCGCAGCGAGTGGCGGCCATAGCGTCGGACCGGGGCGCCGTGGCGATCTTTGTGGGACTGCCCCGTACGCTCACGGGCGACGAGGGTGCGAGCGCCGCCATGGCTCAGGAGTTTGCGAGGAAGGTTGCGGAACTGACCACGGCCGACGTTCGTTTGGTCGATGAGCGGTTCTCCACAACGACGGCTTCGCGCGCTCTGGCGGGGGCGGGGAAGTCGGCGAAGAGCCAGCGTCAGATCATCGATCAGGCGGCGGCCGTGGTGATCCTGGAGAACGCACTAGACATAGACAGACGAGGGAATCTGGGTACAGTGACTACGAGGATTCCGCACGAGGGACACGATGACTGATCTCTTTGAGGCCGAGACCGCCACCACGACGACGCTTGACATGCGTCGCCTGCAGCGCAACAAGCGGCGCGCAACGCGCCGCAAGTGGACGCTCGTGGTGTCAGCGGTCGGCATTGTTGTGCTCGCCCTCGGTGCGTCTGTGGCGTGGAACTTTGTGGGCACGTTCCAGACGTCGGAAGACGTGGTCGCGGACTACGAGGGCACGGGCCAGGGCACGTTGCAGGTCATCGTGAACTCCGGGGACACGGGCTCCGATATCGCCACCACGCTCCATGACTCTGGGGTCATCGCGTCGAGGGCGGCGTTCTTGCAGGAGTGGAACTCCAACCCTGACTCGGAGAGCATCGTCCCCGGGTACTACCTCATGCACCGCGAGATGAAGGCCGAGTTTGCGCTGCAGGCGCTGCTGGACCCCAACAACCGCGAGCTGCGCACCATCACGGTTCCCGAGGGAGCGAGTCTCGCGACCTTCCGTGATCGCATTGCGTCCATCACGGGTGCCAGCACCGATCAGGTGGATGCGGCCATGAAGGACACCGACGCTCTGGGGCTGCCGGCCGAGGCGAAGGGCAATCTTGAGGGCTGGCTGTTCCCGTCCACGTACGAGTTCAACCCCGGCGTCACGCCCAATGAGGTGCTGACCAAGATGGTGGCGACCACCGTGGCGATGCTCGACAAGTACGACGTTGCGCCCAAGGACCGCGAGAAGATCCTCACCGTTGCCTCGCTCGTGGAGAAGGAAGCGAAGCTCGACGAGGACCGCCCCAAGATCGCCTCCGTGATCTACAACCGTCTGGATCAGGAGATGCCGCTCGGGTTCGACTCGACGCTCAAGTACGTGCTTCCTGACGCGGGCACCATCCTCACCAAGTCGGAACTCGCCACGGATTCGCCGTACAACACCCACATCAACGCTGGCCTGCCCCCGGGTCCCATCGCCAGCCCCGGTGAGGAGTCGATTTCCGCTGCGGTGTCGCCCGCGGACACGAACTACCTGTTCTTTGTGACGGTCAACCTGGACACCGGCGAGACCAAGTACGCCAAGGACTTCCCCACGCACCAGAAGTACGTGAAGGAGCTCAACGCGTGGCTCAAGGAGAACGGCTGATCCCCAGCTGATGGTGACGTCCCATGCTTGAGACTCGCCGTGCCGCAGTGCTCGGCCACCCCATCGCCCATTCGCTGTCTCCCGTGTTGCATCGCGCGGCGTATCAGGCGCTCGGCCTGCCGTGGCATTACGAGGCTCTAGACGTCGAGTCCGGCGCGCTGGCCGCGTTCGTTGCCGAACTGGGGCCGGAGTGGGCGGGGTTGTCGCTCACGATGCCCCTCAAGGTGGAGGCCGTGCCGCTCATGGACTTCATCGAGCCCATGGCCAAGATCGTGGGCGCCGTCAATACCGTGGTGGTGCAGCGCGTTGCGCACCAGCGCCACCTCGTGGGCGCCAACACAGATGTTCACGGCATTGTGGCGGCGCTGCGTGAGGTGGGCGTGGAGGCCGCCGCAACGGGAGTGGTCATAGGCGGGGGAGCAACCGCCACCTCGGCGCTCGCCGCGCTGGGTCAGCTGGGCGTCACTACGCCCGTGGTGGCCGTGCGTGACCGCGCCAGGGCGGGGGCGCTGCTGCGGGCATCCACCAAGATGGGCCTCACCGTGCGCTTTGCCGGCCTCGAGGAAGCGGCGGCCCTCGCCGCACGCGCAGACGTCACCGTGTCCACCATCCCGGCCGACGCTGGGGCCGCCATTGCGCGGGAGGTGAGGGGAGCGTCGGGCGCCTTGCTGGACGTCATCTACTCGCCGCTCGTGACGCCGCTTGGCGCGGCGTGGGAGGCGGCTGGGGGAGTGCGTGCGGGGGGCGAGCGCATGCTGTTGCACCAAGCAGCGGAGCAGGTGCGGCTCATGACCGGCAGGGAAGTGCCGATATCAGCTATGGACGCGGCCTTGCGGGCGGTGTTGAGTTCCTAACACTCGCGTGACCGGGTGGATTCCCCGCTGGTAGCGTCCAGTCCGTACCGAAATGGTGCGATTTTGGCGAAGTCTGAGGGAGCTTCCGTGAAGCAGCTGGGGTCAATCCTCTTGGAGAGCGGTGTGCTCACCGAGGACCAGTTGATGGACGCCATCGACGCGCAGCAGGGCCGGGGTCAAAGCCTGGGCCGCACGCTCGTGGAGTTGGGGTTCATCAGCGAGACGCAGCTGGTGCGCGCCCTGGCGAGCCAGGTGGGCATGGAGTTCGTGGAGCTTGCGGACTTCCCCGTAGACCGCGCCGCGGTAGCCATGGTCCCTGAGGCGCTGTGCCGCCGCCATGTGGCGCTTCCCATCGCGATCATCGACGGTCACCTGCGCGTGGCGATGTCCAACCCCGGCAACGTGGTGGCGGTTGACGACATCCGCACGCTGACGCAAATGCCGGTGGTGCCGGTGGTGGCCTCGCATGATGACCTGCTGGCGGCGATCGACAGGTACTGCCGCGCGGACTCGGAGCTCGAGGGCCTGCAAGAGGAGCTCGTTGACGAGCAGGAGATTGACCTCAGCAACATGGGGTCCGTCATTGAAGACGACGCCCCCATCGTGCGCTTTGTCAACCTGCTCATCACCCAGGCCATTCAGGACCGTGCCTCGGACATTCACATCGAGCCCGCCGAGCGTGACCTGCGCATCCGGTACCGCATCGACGGCGTGCTGCATGAGATGCAGCGGGCCCCCAAGGCCACGCAGAACGGCGTGATCTCGCGCATCAAGATCATGTCCGACATCGATATCGCGGAGCGTCGCAAGCCCCAGGATGGGCGCCTGTCCGTGAACCACCAGGGCCGCAAGATCGACCTTCGCGTGGCGACCCTTCCCACGGTGTGGGGCGAGAAGGTCGTCATGCGTGTTCTGGACAACTCCACGGCCACCATGGACCTTGGTGACCTTGGCCTGCGGGAGAACAACGAGCGCCTCTACGAGTCGTCGTACACCAAGCCCTACGGCATGATCCTCGTGACCGGCCCTACGGGTTCGGGCAAGTCCACCACGCTGTACGCGACCCTCAACCAGGTGTCCCGGCCCGAGATCAACGTCATCACCGTTGAGGACCCGGTGGAGTACCGCATCCCCGGCATCAACCAGGTGCAGGTGAACGTCAAGGCGGGCCTTACCTTTGCGGCCGCGTTGCGGTCCATTCTGCGTGCCGACCCCGACGTGGTGCTGCTTGGTGAGATTCGTGACGGCGAGACCGCGCAGATCGCCATCGAGGCGGCCCTTACGGGTCACTTGGTGCTGTCCACGCTGCACACGAACGACGCTCCCTCGGCCATCACTCGTCTCATCGAGATGGACATCGAGCCGTTCCTTGTGGGTTCTGCCGTGGACTGTGTGGTGGCCCAGCGCCTTGCGCGCCGGCTGTGCGGCAAGTGCAAGGAGGCGTACGACCCCGGCCAGGGCGACATCCCGGAGCGCTTCCTGGAGTTCGTGGATGGTCCCGTTCCCACGCTGTATCGCGCGGCCGGGTGCTCCTCGTGTTCCAATACGGGCTACCGAGGCCGCCTCGCGCTTCACGAGATCATGCCCGTGAACGAGGAGATCGAGCGCCTGGCGGTGGCACGCGCCTCGTCCGCGGAGATCGCCAGGGCGGCCGCGAAGGCCGGCATGGAGACCCTCATTGCCGATGGCTGGGCCAAGGTGTGCGACGGATCTACGTCGATCGAAGAGCTGCTGCGGGTGGTGAAGTGATGCGCGCGCTTCAGGTTGGCACGAGTGTGGCCGATATCACTGCCGCGGTCGTTCCGGCGGGGGCGAACGTTCCGTACTCTGGTCAGGCCTCACCGGCGGCATATAAGGAGCGCACATGAGCGAGCAGCAGTACACGGCACAGAACGCGTTCCTTCCGCAGCCCATGGCACCTCAGGCGCCAGCTCCCGGTGTGCCTGCTCAGGCCCCGGCCGCATCGGCCGCACCCTCACAGCCGGGCACCTTCAGCCCGCTAGAGGCCTTTGGAAGCGAAGAGGCGTTGCAGCGCAACATGCAGCGCGCGGCGCAGGCCGGGGTTGCTCCGGCGGCGCAGCCCGCGCAGCAGGCACCGCAGCAGGCGGCTCCCGTGAGCCCCACCGGCCCCGGTCGTCGCGTGGACCTTGCACAACAGCCCGGCGCAGAAGACCTTGACCTCAATGAGGCGCTGCGTCGCATGGTGGCGCTTGGAGCGTCGGACCTGCACCTCACCGCGGGCTCCAAGCCCATGGTGCGCGTTGACGGCCAGTTGGCCGCGCTCGAAGAGTTCCCAATGCTCAAGCCGGACGGCCTGCAGCGCACCCTTTATTCGGTGGTGTCCCAGAAGCAGCGCGACACCTTCGAGGAGAACCTCGAGCTGGACTTTGCGTACGCGATTCCGGGTGCGGCACGCTTCCGCGTGAACATGTACCAGCAGCGGGACTCGCTTGGAGCGGCGTTCCGTATCATCCCCAGCGAGATCAAGACGCTCGAGTCGCTCGGTGTGCCGGCGTCGGTGAGCACCTTCGCCACCAAGCCGCGCGGCCTGGTGCTCGTCACAGGCCCCACCGGCTCGGGTAAGTCCACCACGTTGGCATCGATCATCGACCTCGTGAACCGCCAGCGCTCGGCTCACATCATGACGGTCGAGGACCCCATCGAGTTCCTCCACAAGCACAAGAAGAGCCTCGTCAACCAGCGCGAGGTGGGCGCGGACACGCTGTCCTTTGGCAACGCGCTTAAGCACGTGCTGCGGCAAGACCCTGACGTCATCCTCATTGGTGAGATGCGTGACATCGAGACCATCTCGGTGGCGCTCACGGCGGCAGAGACCGGCCACCTGGTGTTCGGCACGCTGCACACGCAAGACACCGCCCAGACCATCGACCGCGTCATCGACGTGTTCCCCGCGGAGCAGCAGGCGCAAGTGCGCACACAGCTCGCCACCGCCATTCAAGGCGTGGTCTGCCAGGCACTGTGCAAGCGTTCGGACGGCCCCGGCCGCGCCGTTGCCACCGAGGTCATGGTGGCCACGCCCGCCATTCGCAACCTCATCCGTGAGGGCAAAACCCACCAGATCTACTCGATGCTGCAGGCGGGCTCCAAGCAGGGCATGCACACCATGGACCAGCACCTTGCGGACCTGGTGCGAGCCGGCAGCATCTCGTACGAGACCGGCGTGGACACGTGCCACAACCTCGAGGACTTCAACCGCCTGTGCGGCCGTAGCGGCGGCGCAGCCATTCACAGGGCGGAGGCGTTCTAGTGGCTACCGCTACCGCGAAGAAGTACGACTACACCGTCCGGGACAACCAGGGCAAGATCCAGAAGGGTCAGATCGAGGCGCCCAGCGAGGCCGCCGTTGCGTCTCGCCTGCGCGAGCTGGGCCTTGCGGCGGTGTCCATCAACGAGGTCAAGACTGGTGGCCTGCAGGCGGAGATCAAGATCCCCGGCCTCAGCGACCGCATTGGGCTCAAGGACATCGCGATCATGTCGCGCCAGCTCGCCACCATGATCTCGTCTGGACTGTCACTGTTGCGGGCGCTCACGATTCTTGGCGAGCAGACGGAGAACAAGGCGCTTGCGCGCGTGTTGCAGTCGGTGCGTTCCGATGTTGAGGGTGGCGTGTCGCTGTCGAGTTCGCTCGCCAAGCACAACGACGTCTTCCCGCCGCTCATGATCAACATGGTGCGTGCGGGTGAGGTGGGCGGCTTCCTCGACACCGTGCTGGAGTCGGTTGCCGAGAACTTTGAGGACGAGGTCAAGCTGCGCGGCAAGATCAAGTCCGCGATGACCTACCCGGTGGTGGTGTTCTCCATCGCCATCGTGGCCGTGATTGGCATGCTGCTGTTCATCGTGCCCGTGTTCGTGACGATGTTCGCCAACCTCGGTGGAGACCTGCCGGTTCCCACCAAGATCCTCGTGGGGCTGTCCAACGTGCTCAAGTTTGGCTTTGTGCCCATCACCGTGGCGATCATCGCCTCGGTGTACCTGTGGCGCAAGAACCGTCACCAGCCGGCGTTCCGCGCCCGCGTGGAGCCGCTGTTCCTCAAGGCACCGGTCTTTGGGGCACTCATCCAGAAGATCGCCGTCTCGCGATTCACGCGCAACCTTGGCGCCATGATCCGGTCCGGTGTGCCCATCTTGCAGGCCCTCGACATCGTGGGTGAGGCCAGCGGCAACATCGTCATCGAGAATGCGTCAAAGGACGTTCGCGAGAGCGTGCGCACCGGCCACTCGCTCGCGGGGCCGCTAGCCGATCACCCCGTCTTCCCGCCCATGGTGGTGCAGATGATGGCGGTGGGTGAAGACACCGGCGCGCTTGACGAGATGTTGGACAAGATCGCCGACTTCTACGACCAAGAGGTGGAGGCCACCACGGAGGCTCTCACCTCGCTCATCGAGCCGCTCATGATCGCCGTGCTCGGCGGGATCATCGGCGGCATGATCATCGCGCTGTACATGCCCATCTTCAAGGTCTTTGACCTCATCCAGTAACAACGTCCACACAACTCAATACAGGCTTTGGGCCGCGACGGTGCGGCCTGGAGAGGCGGGAGACCGCCTTTGACTATCAAAAGAGAAAACAAGGAGAACATCATGATGTCTCGCATTCGCCAGCAGATGGCCAAGGAGGACAAGGGCTTCACGCTCATCGAGCTCCTCGTGGTCATGATCATCATCGGCATCCTCGCCGCGATCGCCATCCCGATCTTCATGAACCAGCGCAAGAAGGCTCAGGACTCTGCCGCCAAGGCCGACGTCTCAACCCTCGGCAAGGAGATCGCCACCTGGTACGTCGACCACACCGACTACCCGCCCGTGACCACTAGCAATGGCAAGTACCTGATTGACGGCGAGCCGGTGGGTAACGTCTCGGCCAACGTCGAGCTCGACTCCGTTCCTACCTCCACCACGAAGTCTACGGACTGGTGTGTGTCGGTGTTCAACGACGAGGGTGACGCAACAACGGCTGCTAACAATGGCGTGAGCTACTCCGCCGAGAACGGCATGCAGGTAGGTGTTGCCTGCTAGTAGCGAGTCACACTCGCTGACGGTGTGTGGGGGCCCCTTCCGGGGCCCCCACACACCACGCCCAACAATCATCAGTCTGAGGGGAGATCCAATGGCGTACAGGCGCCGCAAGTTGAGCGAGCGTGAAGACGGCTTCACGCTCGTTGAACTCGTTGTCGCCATGTTCGTCTTGGCCATCGTCATCCTCGCCATCCTCACGGTGCAGGCTCGTGCGCTCGTCACGAATGCGGACTCGCAGATTCGTCAGGGCGCCACCGCCTACGCTAACGAGGCCATGGAAGAGCTTCGCGCCATGCCGTGGAACATCCTGCGCAAGGGCCTTGCCTCCAACTTCAAGACCGCCGCGGGTGGGGACTCGTTCGTCGCGGGCAGCGTGCTCACGGTCAACGGCGTCAACTATGCGTTGCGGGTGGCGCCCTCCGGTGCCGGAGACCAGGTGCTCGCCTCGCCGTGGAAGCCGCTCTTTGACACCACCGGCTCCAACAAGCAGGTGCGCACGGACCCCAGCGGCAACGGCGCAACGTACACGGTGCGCGCGTACACGGTCTCGGATCCCGCGGGCAATACCGACGCGGTTGGCCTGGTCACGGTGGTCACGTGGCAAAAGCGCACCAACGGCGAGTTTGAGAACACCGTGCTCACCAGCACCGCATATGCGCCCTCGGGAGGCTGCGGCGATCTCAACAACGCGCCGTTCCTCGCCTCGTGTCAGGCGCAGCTGTACGCCATGAGCAGCGGCGGCAATGTGGTCATCACCGTGGGTGCCTCCGCCACAACCGTCTCCGGTGGGGCCGTGGTGCCCACCTCCACGCAGGCCCCGCTGCTGCCCAACGCGTCGGCGTATTCGCTTCAGATGGCAACGGCCCAGTCTGGTGCCCGCGTGGCCAACCAGCAGGTCTCGAACGTCGATGCCTACGCCACCGCGGGTGGCGTGGTGCTTGACGACCTCGACCCCAACACCCAACCAGAGGCGCTGGGGTGGCTCAAGGGCCTCGATTCCGCCACGTTGCGCGCCTCCAACGACCTCGTGGCCGGGGCACCTCCCGCCAACCCCGCGGACATCTCGCCCGCAAGCGCGGTCACCACCACCAGCCTCAGCTCGGGATCGGGGCTGTCGATGCAGCTGGCGGCCCGGGCGGACGACACCCGTTCGGGGGTGGCGGATGCGTCCACCACCACCGCGTGCGCCACGGGAATCACCGCGGCGACCATCCCGGCGGGCAGCCCGTGTTCGCACACGGTCTTTGGCAACTCCACGGCCACCACGGGCTACGCGATCCTGACCATTGACGGTACGGACCTGCAGCTGGGCCGCGTGCTTCACGGCGCGGGCAACGCCAGCGCGGATCACGCGTGGTCGGGACGCTTCTCCACCACGGCAGGCACCGCGAACACCGGATGCACCACCGTGAGCGGCGCCGGCTGCGTGTCCGCCGGTGCCAACCGCACGGCGGGCGAGATCAACATTGGGAGCGTCACCGGGGGCTGGACCGGCGGCAAGGCCGCCAACGGCATTGTGCGCATCACGGGCTACACGGACTCGGTGATGGCGCAACGCGGCGTGAATCAGAAGAACACCGCGGCCAGCCTGACGCGCACGGGAACGGTGTCGTACTGGAACGGCTCCACGTACACCAACGTGGCGCTTGGTGCCGGCACGTCGGCGGGGTACACCACGGGCACCGTGGAGTGGGAGTCGGCGAACATTAAGGTCACGGCCACCGGCCGCGTCACCATCACGCCGTCGCAACAGGCCTCGGTGTACACAGATGCCACGTGCAAGAACACCGCGTGTGAGGTGAACGCGAGCAACGGCAACATCACCGTGGCCATCCAATACCTCATCACGCCAAAGAGCGGGGCGGTGGACCCGTTCGTCATCAGCGTGACCACGCAGATCAATGGTTCGTCTGCGGCCGCAACGTTCACGGAGTCTCCCAATGCTTAAGACCCTGCGTGTGCGATCGCGCGACGATGCCGGGTACAACCTGGTGGAGCTCTTGGTTGCCATGACCATCTTTTCCGTTCTCATCGCGTCCATCACGGCGCTCATGATCGCGATGATGGCGCAGTCCAAGGACAACTTTGCGCGCACGCGCTCCGTGGAGCAGGCGCGCATCGGTCTGTCGCAGATCGATCGCCAGGTGCGCTCGGGAAACCTCATCCTGGATCCGGCGCTGGACGGCGTGGCACAGTCTGGGGTGCCGGCAAACTACTCGCTGCGGGTCTATACCCAAGAGGGCGGCGTGGAAAAGTGCGTGCAATGGCGCGTAATCTTCCCGGCCACCACCGCCACGATTGGCGACCTCCAATACCGCACCTGGGCGCCTGGAGCACCTTCAACGGTCACGGACTGGTCGCTCGTTGCCGACAACGTGATGCGCCCTGCCAGCCCGTTCAACGCGGCAAACTCCAGCACGTGGCCGCCGTTCTGGGTGGACACGTCCATTACGACCGGCACCGAGGCTCAGAACATTCGCATCACCTTGCGCATGAAGGACCCCGATGCCAAGGCGGACTCCAAGCCCATTGCCGTGAGTTCCGTGGTCACGGGCCGTAACACCGTCTTTGGCTACTCATCCATCAACTGCAGTGCAGTACCCGCTCCCTAAGGACATGTCATGAACCTCTTGCGACAGCGCATGCGCCAGGATGATTCCGGCATCGCACTCGTGATTGCCATGGGTGTGGCGCTCATCGGCATCACGGTTGCCTCGCTCGTGATCATGCAGACGATCATTGCGGCCAACGACTCTGGCCGTGACCGCTTGCGCACCACAGAGGTGCACTCTGCCGAGGCCGCCATCGACGCGACCATGGCGGAACTCGAGGTCACCACGCCGTGCGGAGCGCCCTCGTTCAGCCCCATCACGTATGGCTCGGGTGCTCAAGAGACGCAGGTTGCGGTCACCATTCAGTACTACGACGCCACGGGCGCCGTGGCGTGTGCCGGGGGAATACCCACGCGCATGCCCAACAGCGCCGTGGTGCAGGCCACGTCAAGTGGAGTCAACGGCGGCACGGGCCTCCAGCCCACGCGCACGGTGGAGGCCCAGCTCAACCTGACCCCGCGAGTGAATCTGTCCAACAACGCCGCGATCTTCTCTTCGTCGGACCTCACCACCAGCACGGGTCTCAAGCTGTCGCCGGCGCTGTTGGACCAAGAGGCTGACGTCTGGATCGACTCGGGCGGCTGGTACTGCAACGTGCCAACCACCATCACGGGCGGCCTGTATGTGCCGTCTGGCGATGTCAAGTTCAACAACGGCTGCTTCATCTCCGGAAACATGTGGGTGCAGGGCAACTTTGACGTCAGCGGTGCCGATGCCGTGAAGAACACGGTGGGCAAGGACCTCACGGTACGCAGCGGCAACCTGACTCACCGCGCCAGCAACAACTGGAAGGTGGGCGGCAACATCACCATCGGTGGCTCGGAGGTCGCCAGTTCCGGCCGCACCCTCATCGCCGGCGGTACCAAGCGCACCAACGTTGGCGCGGCCAACATCAAGAACATGACGCCCGTTGGCATCCCGCAGATCTCCTACAAGCCCACCGACTGGACGTCAAAGGGCTTTGTGGTGCGCAGCGCCACCGATTTGGCCACGGACATCAAGGCCCAATGGGGCCTGTCCGAGCAGCCATGGACGTGGGGCAACATCGACACGTGCAACTGGGCCGGCTGGATCGCGCCGGGCAAGCCACTTAAGTTCCCCAGCGTCAACACGGTGTTTGACCTCCGCTCGTGCACCAACGTGACGCCTAACAACAACATCACCTTTGAGTTCTACGCGGACACCGCGTTCTTTGTGAAGAACTACAACTCCACGGGCACGGTGATCTTCAAGTCGGGTGACGGACGGCCCCACAAGGTATGGATCATCTCCCCGGTGGCCGGGGGCGGCTACACGCCTGGCAACATCGTGTCCTCGCCCGAGATGTCCGTGCAGGCTCCGCTTGAGACCTTCTGGTACACCCCCAACAACCTCGAGCTCAAGAGTGCCTCGAGCATCCGCGGCCAGGTATACGGCGGCAAGGTGACGATGTCCTCTCCGGTGAGCTTTGAGTACACCGACGTCGGCGTTCCAGGTGTGTCGCTCGTCTCGGCCGTGGAGTCGGCCAACGGGTTCGTGGTGGAACTGACGTATAAGCGTGAAGTCTCCTAGC